>Ga0265293_10000207_pt1 | contig 145817 bp, 124 predicted proteins | sample Munlanlewell138R_FD_192505 | JGI IMG/M metagenome (GOLD analysis project Ga0265293, IMG submission 192505) | Leachate microbial communities from a municipal landfill in Southern Ontario, Canada - Leachate well 138R | ecosystem: Engineered > Solid waste > Landfill > Unclassified | place...
AAAATGACATTTATAAATTTTAAACACTTTTTAGGACAGTACCTTCCAGAGCCTAATAGTTACTAGACAAAAAAATAGTACCGAGGGTTTAAATATTACCACTCGGTACTAATCAATTCATTTATCTAGTTGAAAGGAGCTTATTATTCCTCTACAATCTCATCTAACTCTATTGCAGTAACATCAGCGTAATCTAGAAAGTACTCCTCTAAACCATCTGCAATCTGTTCTGCAATTTGAATTTGAAACGATTCAGTGGATAATAGAATCTCTTCTTCTGGGTGCGACATAAACGCCGTTTCTACCAGTACATTCGGGAATTCTGTAGGCGCGTTTAATGAGAAATTAAAGCTACCCGTTACACCATATTGAGTAAGTCCCAACTCTAGCATTTTATGGTACATTACATCTGCCAAAGGTTTAAATGCAGTATGCTTATAAAACGCTCCAGTTCCTTTTGTTAGAAACGGATCGCTAGTATAGCCTAGTGAATTTGCATGAATACTAACTAATAAATCTGATTTATCAGCAATAATCATGTCGGCTCGTTCGCTCATAAACACGTAGTCGTCATCCTCACGTGTCATTAATACTGTAGCGCCTCGTGCTTGTAATACAGAGTCTAGCTTTTGGGAAATTTGAAGGGTTACATCTTTCTCCATTAAACCAGTTGAGCCTAATGAACCATTATTCTCGCCACCATGTCCTGCATCAACTGCAATTTTCAATCCAGCTAGTGGGCTTTCAATACTTGTTACCTTGGGTGCTCTTCTTATTTTAATAGTTAATTGAGTGCCCCAGCCGTACCCAACCGAGTAGCCCCAATTTTGTTTATGATTAAGCTTTATTCGTAGCTGATAAAGTCCATCTTCTAGCTGTCTCCACTCCACTTCCTCAATACCTTCAGCACTTAAATGCTGTGTTTTCCAATTTGTGTTTGAAGTTGCACCATACACATTTACAAGTATTTCGTTGGGATTTAACTGCTGTGTACTTGTATATGGTAGTTTTTGAGAAAGCCCTAGAGTTATTACATCTTCTCTACTATTACCAGTAATGCGAATATTGCCAGTTATGGATTCGGGTGTTTTTGTACCTTCTGGCAATAAATTCACCTGTTCAACAGGAATCCACGCAGAAAGACTCGGCGTTAAATGAACTTTATAATTGTTTTGAAGCCTTCCTATTACTTTTAATTTAACTCCTTCTTCTAGGTATCCATATCGGGCGCCACCAAGTCTGTCTGTACCCATTCCCACATTTAAATATGCTTTCTTTGCTACTACTTCAGCTACTCGTGGCAAACCGTTAAAACTTACAACTGCTTTACTTTTCTTTTTAACATAGCTAAGTAAGCCAGCTTTAATCTTAAATGTGATATGTTTTTTGTCAACATAATCGCCAGGCATTACTTCATACTTCCCAACATAGACGCCTCTTATTCCATTAGCTTGCTCAGCAGGAAGTTCCTTCATTGGAATGTTTCTTTTGAAGCCATCAATGTTAAAAACAGCCTTCTCATTTGGACTGCCAAGAAATTGAACTTCGAGTACATCTCCTGTTTTTAACCAGATATCATTGTTAGGCAGTACCATTCTGTCGGTGATTGTTTTACCGCGTAGAGGTTCAGAATAGGGAGTTACTGGCCGAATAAAAACCATTTCCTTGGTGATAGTTTCACCATCCATAGTTACTTTAAACTCTAGCTTAACAGTATCCTCTACACTTAGTTCAAGTAGTTTAGCAAATGCACCATTCGCATATACCTTTACTTCTTCATTATTTATAAAAGCTCGAGCATCAGGATGGGTTCCTGCTGCAACTCTATATCTAGAAAATGGCACAATAGTGGTGTCTTCTTCAGGAATGGTTACATGCAAAAACAGCTCATCTGTAGTTTGTGAGAGTGCAATGGTTGAAAGAAGTAGGAAAGTAAATAGAGTGAGTAAATATTTCATAATTAATTGTATAGGTAATATTTTTGGGAAGTTTTACGGAAACTCTCCACATCTTTATGCAGATATTCTTGTACATCGGATACTTTAAAGTTTTTGGAAAACATTTCTCGAATTTTATCAGTACCAATCACCTTATCAAACACTGCTGGGCGGCTTGGATTGCCAATTTCAAAGGCATTTTTATCAGGGTATAGTTCGTGATGAGCTTGCAAAAACCATAGCTGGAGTTCCATTAAATTCGTTTTGGTGTAATCTGTGAAATGAATTTGAACACCACGCAGGGTTTTGCCTACATCTCTTCCATAATATGGTTTAAAAACGAGTGGGCGGAAAAGCACCCCTTCTAGACCATAGCCATTCATGGTCTCAGCTAAATCATTTTCGTCAATCCATTCGGCAGCAAAAACTTCAAATGGTGTGGTGTAACCAACTCCCTCAGAGAAAATTCCTAGCTCACCCAAAATACCCGACGCTACATAATAATATGCAGAGTTTGCATGAGGTATATGTGGAGAGGTTGGCACCCAAGACAAACCAGTTTTATCGAAAGTCATTGAGCGCTTCCATCCTTCCATACCAATTACTGTGAGTTCTGCTTGCACACCATCAGTGAGCATTTTCTCGCCGTTTAAAAGCAATGCAAATTCACCAGGTGTAAGTCCATACACGTAGGGCGTAGGATACTGGCTAATAAAAGAATAGTACCCGTCTTCAACTACATTGCCTTCAATTTTAAAGCCCCCAAGTGGGTTAGGGCGGTCCAACACCATAACTTCAATGCCATTCTCTTGCGCAGCTTCCATCGCTAGTCCTAGCGTGCTTATGAAGGTGTACGAGCGTACGCCAATATCTTGAATGTCATAAACTAATACGTCAACATTTTCAAGCATTTCATTTGTTGGCTTTCTTGTTTTGCCATATAACGAGAACACTTCAATCCCAGTTCTCTCATCTATGTAAGTATCAAACTTATCACCGGCAGAAATATCGCCTCTTACCCCGTGCTCCGGCCCATAAAGCGCAACAAGTTCAACATTTTCAGATTCGTTTAAAAGATCTACTGTAGATCTTAAGTTTTTATCTACCCCTGTGGCATTGGTTATTAAACCTACACGTTTTCCCTTTAATGGTTCAAAATCTTGTTCAACTAATACATCAATTCCAGTTTTAACTTGTTGCTGAGGAGCAACTGACTTTTGTGAGCAGGCTGGTGCCGTCAATATTGTTGCGAATAAAAGGATTATTCCGAGAAGTTTTTTTATCATATCTACTAATTAAATAGGTTTTTTATTTATATGAGAATTTATAGAAATAAATTGGTACCTGCCCGCTAAGAGTCTTACTATTCTTTCTCTTTTACAAATTTCGATTTTCTCAAGTTTAGCTTTAATTAAATGTTAAAAAATACAATGACTTTAAAGGAAAAAATAGGTCAACTTTTTGTAATGGGTTTCCGCGGCGGCGATGTTAGTGTAGGCTCAATTATTCATAAAGAAATAACCGAATTAGGAATAGGCGGTGTTATACTGTTTGATAAAGACATGGTTTACCACCGCCCTGTTAACAATATTGAGTCACCAAAGCAATTAAAAGCACTTACCGACCAATTAAAAAGTTATACTAAGGTTCCGTTATTAATTAGCATCGATCAAGAAGGTGGCCTCATAAATAGACTTAAACCAGAATATGGTTTCCCAGAGAGTCGCTCTCATCATGAATTAGGTAAAATTGATGACGTTGAAGAGAGTGAAGCTGAAGGCTTAGGCATAGCTTCTGTTTTAAATGATATGGGTATAAATCTAAATTTTGCGCCCGTTGTTGACATCGCGAAAGATCCTTCTAGCTCAGTAATTGGAAAACGTGAGCGTAGTTTTGGTGCGAATGCAGCTATAGTAAGTAAACATGCAGAGGCTTATATAAATGGCCACGATGCCAAAAAAATCATTTCGTGCTGTAAGCATTTCCCTGGTCACGGTAGCGCTGTAGGCGATACTCATTTTGGCTTTGTTGATGTTACCGACACTTGGGATGAGAGTGAAGCAGAGCCGTATAAACATCTTATCAATAAAAATAAATGTCGCATGATTATGACGGCACATATTTTTAATAAGAACTTTGATGACGCTTATCCTGCAACTTTATCTGAAAAAACTATGCAGGGTTTTCTTCGAGGTAAATTGGGTTATGATGGCGTAATTATTTCTGATGATATGCAGATGCAAGCTATTTCTGATCACTATTCACTCAAAGATTCTCTAAAACTAGGCTTACAAGCTGGGTTAGACCTTTTTTGTTTTGGCAACAACTTACTACAAGAACAAGTTAGAGCGAGTGATGTAATTGGCGCAGTTCTAGAGCTTGTTGAAGAAGGCACTATTTCAGAGGCACGTATCGATGAGTCAGTAAATAGAATTCTTAAGCTTAAAGAAGCGATTGCTTAGCTAATTTAGCTAAATGTGCATCAACTAAACGATCTATGGGCTTTTGAACTATTACATCTAGTTCATAGCCCTTTTCTTCTAATACTCTTTGCAGAATATCTTGGTTATAAGCTGCTACCGAACCTACAAAGCCAATATTTTTAATATTGTGTTTATTGAAATAGTGTAACTGCTTAATCACAAACTCATTAAATCCCTTTTCAACAACATCCTGAATATATGGATGCTCCGAAAATTCAGCCAATATATAAGCAAATGACGCGATATACGCATTACCTCTAGGTTTGCGATACATATAGTCAAGAGTGGTCTCTAGGCTCATATCAAATTTATTTTCTAAGGACTTGTGAAGCTCTTCGGGCATAATGTTGTAGTAATAATCTCTTACCAATTTTTTGCCGAAGTAGCCCCCACTACCTTCATCACCTAAAGTAAAACCTAAGGAAGGAATTTGGTCAATTATCTTTTCACCATCGTACACGCAGGAATTAGATCCCGTTCCTAAAATACAAGCCACACCTTGCCTATCGTCAAAGCAGGCTTTTGCAGCTGCTAACAAATCGGTATTTATAATTACTTCTGAATTTTTAAGTTGGCTCGAAATAGCATCCTTTACCAGCTTTGCCATTGCTGGGCTCGAACATCCTGCTCCGTAGAATAATACTTTATCCACTTTCTCTTCACCTAACTGAGCAACTAACCCGCCTACCTCACTAGCAATTTGCTCTTTTGGGGTGAAATATGGGTTCAGACCTTTTGTCGAAAACAGTGTCTTTTGGTGAGTTCTATCTATTAAAATCCACTCCGTCTTGGTGGATCCACTATCGGCTATTAATAAAGTCATGAATGGGTGTTTATTGCAAAAACCCTAAGATAGAGATTAGCAAACTGTATTGCTACAAACACCTGTGCTAAAAGTGAATGGATTGCCTTTCTTAATACCAATACCGGTAGTTGCAAGCCAATTAGGTTGGCTACGGGTGAGTGATTACAATGTTGTAACGGTAGATGCCGCCACCTTCTTTCGAATAAACGAATAAATGATTACCGTTTGCCGCCACATGATTTGCTTTAAAACCTAATTCGTGTATTTTTGCCATCTTAGCTGTGTTTACATCAAACTCATATAATTTATCCGTCTCATACCTTCGTGTTTTAGTTTTGCCTCTGGCAAGTATAAACAAGCTATTGGGTTTTTGAGGAATAGTTGCAAAATCGCTTAATAATACTTCAACTTTTGCCGGCGGCAACGACATAGTGCTACCGTCGTCCATTTTAATGGTTCTATCTTGTACTACTTTAACTTCATCGTACGATAGTTTGCGTTCAAACCGTTTTCTGCCGGCATCAAATACATAAATATTGGGAGTGTATTTGGTTATAAAATATAATTTAGTGCCATTTACCCGCAGGTAGCCAGCTCTGTCAAAGATACTGGGAATATCTTTCAATATATTTATGCCGGTATGGTTAATGGGTAGTGACTTGTTTTCTTCAAAATTAGTGTGAGTTAAAACAACATCGGGGCTTATAATATTCCAAAAATAAAAATTCTTTCCAATATTTCTAAAACGTCCATTTGGGCCCGAATCTAACCGAATATCATTTGCCTCTTCGGTTTCAATATTTATTTTTACCATCTTCATCAGATTCATATCTAACAGATAAACAGAATCGTCGGCCACCAATAAGTCAATCGTACTCAAAAGCTCACCCGGGCCGCGACCCTCATGCAGCTGTATTTGATGCTGTATGCTGGTATCTAATTTGTATACATGAACACGTTTGAACGTTAAATTATACCAAATCAACCGGTCATCAGTGGCGTAAATGCTGCCATACGTATCGAGGCTATCTAAAGGGGTTAGTAGTTCAGGGTCCTCAAAGCGCACCAACTTTTCTGGTATTTTTTGAGCTTGCATATTTGCAACTAAGCTTAACCCAATAACAAGACATAACACCAAATACTTGCTGATTTTAATTTTAAGTCCCATGGCTGCTTTTATTAAAACCGGCCATCACATTTCGTGTTAGCCGGTAATTATTATTTTTATTCTTCAATTATTATGGGTTGACCATACTTAATCCATGTTGAGCCATCAGGATAAGTTACTGCAGCACACCAATCTGGTACGTCCGGGCATGGTTCCATATTCATAAATTCTTCGACCGTTTTAATCGTTGTTAAGTCGGCACATTGCACAATCTCAATTCTTTGAGCTTCAGTACGTTCAAGTGGCGTTGCTTCAGTAACAAATCTGCTACCTGTAAAAATAAAGAGCGTAAACACCATTACAAACATTATTCGAAAACTATTTCTACCAATCATAATTACTCCTTTTTTAATATGTTTTTAAATGGTTAGTGCTATCAAACAACACTAAACTCTATTATACCTACAAAATTATATATATATATGCAAACCTAACTTCTATAGTTCTACCGCTGGGCACTAACTAGATTACCTTTGGCTGGAGTTGTGACCAGATTGGAAAAGCTGAACCCGACTTTTAAGAGGCTGTTTTCAATCAGACTTACAAACAAAATTGTTGCTTTTCTACCTAAGTATGCTAAAATTGTGCTTTATAATTAACACTAAAAAATCCACTATGACCTCACTCTCTGGTATTTCTTCGGGCAAAAGATTGGTCTCACTCGACTACTTTCGCGGCGCAACAGTAATGCTCATGATTCTGGTAAATAACCCCGGTTCTTGGTCTCATATTTATGGCCCTTTCAAGCATGCAGCTTGGCACGGTTGGACTCCTACCGACCTAGTTTTCCCTTTTTTCCTATTTATTGTTGGTGTTTCTATCGTTTTAGCATTTACCAAAGCTACTGCCAAAGGCGCCGATAAAAACGATTTACTTAAAAAGAGTTTGATTCGAGCCCTCAAAATTTTTGGCCTGGGCTTGTTACTTGCCTCATTTCCATACATCACCTTTAGCCCAGAATTTGGCTTACACCCAAGCCTTGTTGATATAAGGATAATGGGAGTATTACAGCGTATTGCCATCTGTTATGCCGCTGCTGCATTTTTATTTTTATATACTAAACCTAAAACACAGATGTATACCTTAGGTGGTCTGTTAGTTGGTTATTGGGCGGTGATGATGTTCATTCCTGTTCCAGGAATTGGCGCTGGGATGATAGACAAACCAGGTACTGATTTCGCAGCATATATTGACCAACTTATTCTTGGCAGCCATATGTGGGGAGGCAGAAATTGGGATCCAGAAGGTTTATTTAGCACTATCCCTGCAATTGCGAGTACACTCATAGGTGTTTGGGCTGGGCGCTTGCTAGTAGCTGATCATAAAACTGAAGAGTCACGTACTCTACAATTCTTTATTTGGGGCTTTATCCTAATAACTTTAGGCTATATCTGGAGCTGGAACTTCCCTTTAAACAAATCAATTTGGACGAGCTCTTACGCACTTTTCACTGGTGGCCAAGCCATGTGTATATTTGGACTTAGTTATTGGTTTATTGACGTTAAAGAGAATAGAAAATATACCAACTGGGGTGTCGCCTTTGGTTTAAACGCCATTACCGTTTTCTTTCTAAGTGGTATTATAGCGCGTAGTATGAACCTAATAAAATTCGAAGTTGCTGGTGAAACAGTAACCTTAAAAGGTTGGATTTATGATACCTTTTTCAGCTGGTTAGGCTCTCCCTACAACTCTTCAATAGCTTTTGCTATAGTTTTTATAATTATGTTTTACCTGCTCGCTACTTGGATGAAAAAGAAAAACATCATCATTAAAGTATAAACAAAAGGTTACAATATAAGTCTGCATAATCTGCGAGAAGCCAATCTAATAGGCGGCTTCTCGCAGATATCGCTAATTACCACTCACTCAGCGCCATCTACGGGAAGTAGATACGTTAGAATACCGAAGACAAATAACAGATTATGCTCAGTAAGTAGTATTTTCTCCATAGACCCTTCGCGTTTCTTTGCGTAAAAAACCTTTGCGATCTTCGCGTGCAAATCTACGGATTCACGCAAAGAGCGCTAAGAAATTCGCAAAGATCGCAATGCAGATAGTATCTACTGGCCACTCAGTGGCATCTACGAGAGATCAGAGAATACACTAACAAAGACTACACGCTGATATCGCTAATTACCCCGCGAATCACGGGGATGAATTATTTAATTAAAGTCATTTTTTTGGATAGTAAACCCGCATCCGTTTTTAACTGATAGAAATATACACCAGAAGAAAGAGCACTGGCATCAAAAGTATAGTGATAGCCACCACTACTTAGACGCTCATTTACCAACACTTGAACTTCACGGCCAAGTAAATCAAATACCTTTAGCTCTACATTTGATGACTTTGGTAAGCTAAATGAGATATTTGTAGTTGGATTAAATGGGTTTGGGTAATTTTGGTTTAAATTCACATTTTGCGGTAACACCAATTGTGACTCTTTCTCATTAGAAACAGGAGTATCTCCATAAGAAACCCCTACTTCGTAGAGCCGAATATACCCTTCAATATTTCCATTTGTTGTGTTTTTAGGCAGACGAATGTTTACAGACTCAAAATTAAACGGGAAATAAAAGTTAGTACTATTCAAACCTGATACTTCTCCTTTTTTAAAAGTATAGTGCATAACTTCCGGTTCAGTGAAGCTTGCATACCGTGTTGGATTCATTCGAAATCTATCCCGTGTCTCTGTTTCTATATCCAGAGTAACAACATAATTACCACCATCACTTGCACTAACTATATTTGCAAACTTTGGGACACCTTCAATTTTTGATTTATGATTTAAGAATATATGTGGCTCTTTGTTATTAGGTGGGTAGCGAAAACTAACTTCGATTACCTCATTTTCTAACTGTGTTAATTTAACACTGTCTACAGGTAGGTGTTCTGTGGTAATAGCCCAATCATCCAATTTTGAAAAATCATTCACTATATGGTAACCCTCTGTATTGTACACTACTGCCCATGTGGTATCACTAATATTGCCATAAGTAGCAATAACTCCGTTATTACCAACACCTGTTGCTTTGTACTTACCAGCACTATCAATAGTGCCTAGTTCAGAATTTGTAACGCTCCAATTTATTTCATTTCTAGGCACTGATTGTTCATGACCTAACTCATCATAAACTAAATAACTTGGGCTAAATTCCATCGTCATGTCTAGAGAAACATTTTTCGGTGATAGTTTTATTTCACCTACACCTAGAATTGTGATTTTTGTGGAATCTTCAAAGCTACCGTATGATAAATAAATATATCCCGAGCCAGCTTCCATCGATGCATTAAATACACCATTACTTGAGACTATACCCAATGATTCACCTACGTTAAAATCTACCTCACTAATAGGTAGCTGTTTAAATTTATGATTAGAATCAAATCCTAGTGCCTTTAGTGTTGTACTTTTGTTCATAAAGACCTTGGGATTATTGGTTCTTAATTTTACACGTTCAACTTCACCTGTTCCAGAATAAGGTAATGTTACAAATACAGCATTGGCAACAGAACGTTCAATACCATCTGATGGGTTATTTACAACCTCGTCTTGAACCAACATGGTAGAGGAGCCACCACCATCAAGGTTGATTGCATCTGAAGCACCTAAACTTTTCATAAATATACCCATTTGACCTGTTGTCATACCACGGCTTGCACTTTGACGTCCATCAACAACCATAAAGTAGCCAGTTGTTGTATCTTGTGAAAATCCAATTGCTGTTCTTGGATGCCATTCTGCCCAGGTTTCAATGACTTCGCCATTTTTAAGAAACTGTCCATTTCCACCAACAGCTTCTAAAATAGCATTAGTAAATGGATTGAGGTTTAGTTGAACACTTAGTGTATCATCTACTGCGAGACCATCAAAATTATTAGCTGCAGTACCATGTGCAGAAAGTATTAAATTGTCACCATTAAATGACATGTCTCCTTTGTTTTTTTCAATACGAGTAACTACATATTGAGCAGGTCGATTTACACTAACCTCACTTAACACCTTTAAACCAATCTCTGTACCATATGCATTTGCGCCTGTCTTATTACCACTAAATGTATTATATGCTATAAGTTGGTTGGCACCACGTGAAGCATTAATATTGTTTATATTAACAGAAATACCGTTTCCCGTTACTTGCCCACTGAAACTTGTATTTTTAGCAATCCATGGCTTAAATGTACTATCAAATGCAATAATATCTCGGCTAATTGGAGCTCTGAGCATTTCACCATCAACTATCTGGACGTTTGTCGGCACTCCGCCTGCGGCATAAAAATCACCATTTACACCAGCTACTACAAAAGTATTTTCATCTTCTAATTTACTTTTCATATCGCTTGTTTTCTCATAACCGCCTGCTAGTAAGTTATTGGCAGCCACAGTTCGAATTTCTAATCCAGATTGATTTAGATTAAACTTTACCATCTGTATTTTTAAAGGTACACTTTGATTCTCATATTCAGTATAAAATGCACCCTCCCCAATTTGAGTATGAAATAGCGTATCAAAACTTTGTGCCTTATATTGGGTCTCTTGTGCCTCCGTTCTAAAATTGAGTATTAAAAACAACAGGGCTGCTGTAATGGTAACTATCCTTTTCATAATGTTATTTTTTGTTATTTGATTAATAATATTAGAGAGCGTTTGGTAGAAATCTAAATCTAATTTTGTAGCCTTCAGATCATATGTAGGAATATCGAAAAATATAAAGCATCTAAATTAAAGAGTAAGATAATTTCCTCCTTAGTATTGATGCTTTAATATAATACATTACTTTATAAGGGTCATTTTGCGTGTAAAAGTGACACTCTGACTGCTTAATCTATAAAGATATACACCAGAGGACAATGCAGACGCATCAAACTCATAAGAATATGATCCCGAGGTTAATCTACCATTAACAAGAGTTGCAACTTCACGGCCAAGAATATCAAACACTTTTAATGAAGTAAACCCCTCTTTAGCCAAGTCAAATGTGATATTTGTAGTGGGATTAAATGGGTTTGGATAATTTTGTTCCAGTCTATAGGTCTTGGCTAAACTTACTTCTTCTTCCGCAGAAACAACTGCTCCTGCATCCAAAGCGGAGCTAGGGTCGCTTTCTACACCATTCCGCGTAACTGCAGTTACCACATAGTAATAATTACCCTCCGTGGATGGCTCTGCAATATCAGTAAATGTAGTAATGCCAGTAATACCGATCCTATTTTCAGGGTCAGAAATAACCTCACCTAAATCTGGGACTATTGGGCTAATAACTCGATATATTGCATAATTAAGCAAGGTATCAACTGGAGTGCTTGGCTTTAATTTAGCTAGGGGGTTATCTGCTCTATCCCAAGAAATCGTGAATTTATTAGATTGTTCAGCATCCTGTACTAACATTAAATTAATAGGTGTATCTGCTTTCGTAGTATCTAACCAATTCATGGTTGGCACTATTGCTGGCTTCCTGAAGTAATTAGTCATTAGAGAGTCTCTAAAACCCTGAGTTTTGTAGTCGGTAATATTTTTCATTCTAAAAAAGGAAATTCCTTTTATATCATCATTATCTCTAGTAAACTGAATTTGGCGAGGAATTTCATTTGCAGCGAAAAGGACACTAGTACCTCTTGTAGAATTATCTGCACGATATGGTGCAGTACCAGGATACATATGACGGCCACGATCGGTGACTTCTTTTGCCCACCAATTTGCTAATTTCCTGAAATCCTGATTTGCTCCGTAGTGATCAAATTTCCAATACAACTGAGGCATTAAATAGTCCACGGAACCATCTTCCGCCCATTTTAATGGGTCTATATAAAGTTCTTTATAAGCATCTAAACCAGAGATTCCTGAAGGAACTCCTGCCTTATAAATACCAAAAGGACTTATACCAAATTTAACCCATGGTTTAACAGTTTTAATACTGTCGTTAACCTGCGCAATAAATATATCGATATTGTCCATTCTCCACTCCCCTTTATCAGTAAATCCTCTAGGGTTTAGAGCAAAAGAACTATCATCCAAAGTGCTGTTAGCAGGTATTTTCATACCAGTACTTGGATAAGGATAGAAGTAATCGTCAAAATGGACTCCATCCACGTCATACCTTCTAACAATATCGGCAACTACACCAGACACATAATCACGCACAGCAGGTAAACCCGGATCAAAGATTGCAATTTTCTTCGTTCCATTTGCATCTTTTAGCACTAATAACCATTCTGGATGCTGATTAGATACATGTATAGAATCACGTTCTGTAGTTCCTTTAAACTTTGTTGCATTGGCATCGTAGTATTTATTCTGAAAAGGAATTAAACTTTCATCAACATTTTCACTTTCTACACTTTGCTTTTGAGTGAAATCTGCTGGCATTGTACTTAATGCCCTATATGGATTTACCCAAGCATGTAATTCCATTCCTAGTTTATGAGCCTCTTCAACTGCAAATTCTAGTGGATCCCAATCTTGATCAGGAGCCTTACCTTCTTCACCAGTAAAATATTTCGACCAAGGCTCATATGGTGAATCATATATAGCATCGCCAGCAGTTCTTACTTGGAAGTATATAGTATTAATTCCAGCTTCTTTTAATTGGCCCAACTTGAGTATTAGATCATTTCTTTTTCTGTATACTGATTCATGACCGCTTTTTGGCCAATCTAAATTATATACAGTTGTTATCCACACTGCTCTAACTTCTTGGCTAGGAAGTTTTGACTGAGCGAAGCTTAACGAGGCTCCTAATAAGCATAATGATATAGCCAGTAAGCTAATTTTTTTCATAATAAGTAGTAAAGTTTTTTTATTTAGAGAAGATGACTTTTGAACGTTATTTCTTCTAGTTATAAATAATTATTTAATGAGTGTAAGCTTTCTAGTTAGCACAACACCATTAGTTTTAAGTTGATAAATATATACTCCTGATGATAGCGCTGAAGCATTAAAAGTTATGGTGTGCTCTCCTTGAGAAAACTTTTCATTGACAATACTAGCAACTTCACGCCCTAATACATCAAATACTTTTAATGACGTAACACCTGCCTTACTCAAATTAAAAGTAATATTTGTAGTTGGGTTAAAAGGATTTGGATAGTTTTGCTGTAATCTATAACCCTCAACAATAGTAGCATCCTCTTCTCTAGAAACTACTACACCAGCATCTAACGCCGGGCTTGGGTCACTTTCTACACCGTTTCTAGTAACAGCGGTAACTATATAGTAATAATTTCCTTCTGAGGATGGCTCAGCTACATCTGTAAATGTTGTTACACCTACTAAACCAATTCTATTCGCTGGATTAGATATAGCCTCATTTACATCTGGTGCTGCTGGGCTATCAACGCGATATATAGCATAAAATTGTAAAGTGTCTACATGTGTGCTTAATTTAGAAATGGGAGAATCGGCCCTATCCCAAGATATAACAAACTTATTTGATTGTACTGCATCTGGGGTAAGCACTAAATTAATAGGTGTATCTGCTTTGGTAGTATCTAACCAAGCCATAGTTGGTACAATGGAAGGCTGCCTATAATAATTTGTAACAAGTGAGTCTCTTAAACCTTGGGATGCATAGGTTGTAATATTTTTTGCTCTAAAAATAGCAGACCCCGAAATATTATCGTTATTTCGTGTAAACTCAATCTGACGAGGAATCTCATTTTCTGTGAAATCATATTTCCAATATGAACTTAAATCAGTTTTATAGGCACCATGACCTACATAAAGATGCCTGTTTCTATTAGTAATCTCTGTTGACCACCAATTAGCAAGTTTTGTGAAATCTTGTGCTCCACCAAATTTCCAATATAATTGTGGCATTAAATAATCCACATCTCCATTTTCGGCCCATTTTAATGGATCGGTATATAGCTGTAAATATGAATCTGTTCCAGCTATACCTGATGGCACTCCATTTTTATAGATTCCGAAAGGACTGATGCCAAATTTTACCCAAGGTTTAATAGCCTTTACAGTATCGTTTATCTGAGTCATAAATATTTCCACATTATTCCTTCTCCAATCACTTTTATTAGTAAATCCTCGTGCATCTAAAGCGAATGAACTATCATCAAGTGCATTATTATATGAACTAGCTGACATATTATCTGGAGAATATGGATAGAAATAATCGTCAAAATGAACACCATCAATGTCATAGCGTCTTACAATGTCTGCAACTATCATAGCATTATAGTCTCTTACTTCTTGTAAACCAGGATCTACTATACCAATACTACTTTTTTCGGATTTTGCGATTAAAATCCATTCAGGATGTAAATTAGAAATGTGCATTGAATCACGTTGAGCGGTGCCTTTAAATTTTGGGCTATTAGCATCATATTCTTTGCCTAAAAAAGAGGCTAAACTTTCTTCAACTTCTGTTTCACCAGCCACAACTTTTTGAGTGAAATCGGAAGGTACATTTTTTAAAATTCTATAAGGGTTAAGCCACGCATGTAATTCCATACCCAGTTTGTGAGCTTCTTCAATGGCAAATTCTAGAGGATCCCAAAATGGATCAGGAGCTTTACCTTCTTGGCCAGTTAAATACTTAGACCATGGCTCGTATGGCGAATCATAAAGCGCATCGCCTTCAGTTCTAACTTGAAAGTACACGACATTAAAACCGGCTTTTTTAATGTTATTAAGCTTTGTAATCAAATCTTGTTGTTTGCTAGCCTCTGAATGGTTACCACTATTTGGCCAATCTAAATTATCTACAGTAGCTAGCCAAATCGCCCTTAACTCTTGATTAGGTAGTACAGACTGAGCATAAGTAGCCGAAGCTATAGTTAAGCTCATACATAGTGCTAATAAGTATATTTTTTTCATATTTATATCTGAAAACGTGAAGTATATTAAAATAAGGTAGTATAAAGCTACCTATTAGAATTTAACCACTAGACTAATTATTTAATCAGTGTCATTTTATTTGTTAAGCGTACACCGTTAGTCTGTAAAATGTATAAGTATACACCCGAAGCTAGGTTGCTTGCATCAAAAGTAGCTTGATGAACACCAGCTGCATAGCGTTCATTTGCAATAGTAGCAACTTCGCGACCAGTCATGTCATATACTTTAATACTAACCATTCCAGCATCTTTTAAGGTAAAATTAATATTAGTAGTTGGGTTAAATGGGTTTGGATAGTTCTGAGCCAATTCTAAACTACCTGCTATTTCAGGATGTCTCTCTTTCGAAACTACAATGCCTACATTTACTGAATTGGTAGGAACACTCTCTATACTGTTACGTGAAGCTGCCGTCACAAAATAGTAATAATCATTAGTTGATGGCGGTGCTATGTCGGTGAAGCTATTTATACCTGTAATAGCAATTAAATTTGAACCAATCAAAATTTCATCCATAACATTAGGTTCAACATCACTTTCAACTCTATATATTGCATATTTCACTAAAGTATCTTCGTAAGCAGAGCCCGGAACTGTTTCACCAACAAAGTCAACTTCTTCCCAAGTGAGATGAAATATATATTCGGTTTCAGCATCCCTTACTGCTTCTAGGTTTTGAGGTGTACTAGGAACTGTTTGGTCTTTCCATGCCATGACAGCTGGTAAAGCAGCAAATTTGTAATAATTATTCTTAAGAGAGTCTGCAATTCCTTGAGATTTATATTGAGTAAAATTTTTTGCTCTAAAGAATACACTTCCATCAATTTTTTCGTTATTACGATTATGCTGTATCTGCCTTGGAATTTCATTAGCAGCAAATAAAGTTTTATCAAATGTTGATCTATCAGTCTTATAAACACCATGCCCTGGGTAGATATGTCTATTATTTTCTTCAGCAATATCAGCCCACCAATTAGCTAGTTTTCTGTAATCTTGATTAGCACCATAATGGTCAAATTTCCAGTATAGTTGTGGTGTTATGTAATCAATAGTTTGAGATTCTAACCAAGCTACACCATCAGCATAAATTGTAGAATATGCAGAAGTACCACTAATACCTGATGGCACACCAGCTTTCCATATCCCAAATGGACTAATACCAAAATCAATCCAAGGTTTAACAGACTTAATGCTATCATGTATCATCTCTACCAACATGTTTACATTATCTCTTCTCCAGTCCCCTTTATCCGTAAACCCTCGTGGATATTGTTGAAATGTATTATCATCTAAAGCATCTAATTCGGGTGCATCTGATCGCATATGATTAGGAGGATAAGGGTAAAAATAATCATCAAAATGTATTCCATCAATATCATAACGTCTTACTATATCCATTACAATATCTGTGGTATAGGTCATAACTTCAGGTAGACCTGGATCAAATATGGCAAAATCGTTAACTATAAGTAACCATTCAGGATGTGTATTTGATACATGTTTCTCATCTCTTGAAGAAGTCCCTGCTTTGTATTTTGGGTAATCTAAATTTTCTTCTTTTGCTAAAAATGATGCCAAATGTTCATCGACTTCTTTTTGATCAGGTCTAACCTTCGTTAGTGAAAAGTCACTAGGAACTACGCGCATCGCTCTATAGGGGTTTAACCAAGCATGTAATTCCATGCCACGCTTATGTGCTTCTTCAACTGCAAAGCTTAGAGGGTCCCAATGTGGAGTGGGTGCTCTTCCTTCTTTTCCAGTTAGATATACTGACCACGGCTCGATGTCTGAATCATATAATGCATCTCCCTCCGTTCTTACTTGAAAAATAACAATATTTATTCCGCTCTCTTTTAGTTCATCAAGCATATTTATTAATTCTGTTTTTTGTGTATTTACAGAACTATACTTACTTGTTGGCCAATCCAAATTTGTAACTGTAGCAATCCATACAGCTCTAACTTCATTTTTTGGACTAACATTTTGTGCAAATACAGGAAGACTAAGTATCAGCGCAATTGTAAGACAAACTATTTTTTTAAACATATTTAGTAGATAGTGGAATAAATGTATTATAGAAATTAAAAAGGCAGCATATAGCTGCCTTTTTAGCGTTAAAACAACAAAGTTGATTATTTAATCAAAGTCATTTTATTTGTTAAACGTACACCATCAGCTTGTAAGCTATATAAGTATACACCTGAAGCAAGATTAGATGCATCAAATGTAACCATATGGCTACCAGATACATATCTTGTATTATTAACCAATGTAGCTACTTCCCTACCTGTAATATCATACACTTTCAAAGTAACATTGCCTGTTTTTTGGATTGTGAAATTGATATTTGTAGTTGGGTTGAATGGGTTTGGATAGTTTTGCTCTAATTTGAAGCGTGATGGAGTTGAGTTTCCAAAATCTTCATTACTCACTGGAGTATTTCGAGTAAACTTCTGTACAGGATAAGTTTGGTCGCCAGAACTTCTCCACACACCAACGTATAGTGTATTGTAATCGTTAGAAAATGCAATAGCTTTAGGCGGCTGTGTAGCATTTACTAAGGAGTCATTACCTGCTTCAATAACCCACTGAACACTATCAGTTTGGCTCCAATCATCAGCATTGTAAGCATACCATGTGTACGGTGTATAACCTGCACTAGGATCTGGAGTTGAACCGGTACTAACCCATACATCATCATTATGGCCATCAATTGCAATAGATTCAATTATAGATCCTCTAAGTACAGTATCAGCAGCGCCGAAAGGTGTTAATGCTGTGCGATTATATACAAGCATTGATCCAAGATCTCTTCTTGGTGCAAATATAGTATTTCCATCTCTAGAAACTTCAAGAGTTCTACCTACAGAGGGTACAGCATCGATAACTACTTCACCATTCGCTTGCGTAGTATCAAGATCTGCTGAATATTGCTTAACAGCACCGCCTACAACACCTGAAACATAAATGTTACCAGCTGCATCTACAGCTGGCCCTGCTATACTAGTACCTAAGTTAGGACTAACGTGTGCAATACCTTCTCCAGTAGTATGGTCTATAAGATATAACTCAGTACCGTATGCAAAAAGGATGTTTCCATCATGTGTAGCTCTCATTCCACGACCATTACTTGCTGTAAATACTTGTTCAACACCATTTACAGTAACTTTTTGAATTGGAGAAAATGATGCTTTAGTACCATCAGGGTTGAGTACATGTATATCAATCACCTTAGTAGTCGAATCTGATTTTAATAAACCAGTTGCATAGTGGCCCTGCATCCATATTTTACCTTCCGCGTCAACAGCAATATCATATATTGCCCCGTATATGGAACTGTCAGCTGGGAAAATACCTTCGTAAGTCCACTCACCATCTTGTGCTTGTGTTAATATAGGCATCATTAAGATTGCCAATATAAATAGTAATGATTTTTTCATAAATACAATATTAGTTTTGATTTCTGTTTCCTTCGTATTAAAGGCTCTTTATATAATACTTTTATTCTATACCTAAATAAGGGGCACCTTGTTTAAGAACATTAATTTTTAAAGGATGGCGAGTGCTTCCATTTTGGTTAGTAACACTTGCAACCAAATAACTATCTATCCAAGCAAAAGAAAATGCTGTTGGTTTAATTAAACCGGCATATAATTCTTTTAAACCGTTAGTATTAGACCAAGTATAAATTCCAGATCCTGTATTAGCTCCTATATATAAAGTGCCTTCAACATCTAAAGTGATTTCTAATATTTGAAGATCTGGGTATTCCGCTTTATCAATATTTAGTAGCAACACTTCATTCTGAAGCTGATTATTCACCACATCAAACTTCCAGATCTGCTCAGATCCACCAACATTACCACCAACATATAAAATGCCATCATAATATCTTACGGCACGAAGTTCCGCTGAAAATGGGAATCTAGTAATAGATCCATTAGAAATATTTACTCTCAGAATATTATCATTTTTCCCTACTACCCATAAATAATTATCAGTTCCAAAATCAAGATTTCGATAAGCTTCTGATGGGACACCAATTGCATAAGGTTTTATATCTATTACCCCCGCATCTTCTCTATATACAGCAAAATTACCCTGTACTGCATACAACAGTCCATCTGGTCCAACTTTCATTGCCCTCCAGTTAACTTTAGACGGCAAGTAATCTTCAACCAAATCGTCGTTAGATCGCCAAACTTTTATACCTTGGTTTGCGCCATTTTCATTCTGAAGGCTAAAAATGACATCTCCAGCGGCATTAACTGTTAATCCTGTACTGTTATGATGTTCATCATATCCTGGGATAGCGAATATTGCTTCTTTGAGAGAATAATAGTAATCATTACTAAAAAACTCTGAGCCCCTAACAGATAGTAGTACTTTAATACTATCCCCCACTATCTGCCCTGGTCTAACCACCATTTGAGTAGGTGTAGAGCTTTTAATAGTTCCAGGAACCCCACTAAAATTGATAGTCATACTATCTAAACCAATTGCAAAATTTTCTCCTTTAATAATAATGGAATCAACTCCAGCTAAATAACCACCAACTGGTAGAATTTCTGATATAACAGGAGTCGGGCGTGAGGATTCGTAATTCGGATCGAATAGACTACTTCCATGTTTATCACACGAAAAAGTTAATACAAGTAATCCAGCTAATAATATTGCAGATATTTTATGTAAATATAATTTATTCATTAACTAACCTTTTAAAAATCTAGTCTAAAACTAATTCTGTTAACATTACCAAAAACTCCGAACTCGGTGTAAGCATAATCTACAGCTAAATTAACATCACCTATTGGTTGAGTTATACCCCCACCAATAGAGAGTCCTTTTTCATCTTTTGAAGGCATTGTATAACCGCCTCTAATATTAAAACGTCCCATAAATCCATAATCTAAACCTACTATTATTTGCTCATCATAATCTCGAGGCCTATGTGCATCTACACTAGCAAGTAAACTATGACTTTTTTTATTGAGACTCGTTAAGTCTATTAAATCCATAGATACTCCAATTTTAAAAGTCATCGGTAATTCTTGCTTCTCAATATCGAATGCAACTTCTCGCGCAAAATTCTGAATAGACATAGCAATATTAAGACTTTCGAACCCAGTTTTGTATAGTATACCAAAATCTAAGGCTATAACACTAGCCGCATAGAAGTTTGATATATATGAACCCGTACTTGCATCAACACCTAAAATAGCACTACTTAAATCTTGTTTTACATAGCGGAAGTTTGCTCCAACTGAAAACTGATCAGTTATAGCATTTGCATAAGCAAAACCAAGAGCTACTGCTGTAGGTTTTATATAACCTGTTTCCTCATAACCTAAGGGGTTATCAGAGGATAATACTGTTCCTAGTATGTCTCCATAGTCTACCGACACTAGGTTAAAGCCAAATACACCAACTCTTCTGTTTAAAGGTCTATATGTAAATGCTACATTGCTATAATTTATATCTGCAATATATTCAACTACGCCACCTGAAATATCAAAAGTGTTGTTCCCATGAGCTATAGCAGCAGGGTTATAAAATACTGATGCCGAACCTAATTCTAATGATGTTACTGCATTAGATAATGCAGCTGCATTTGCAGAAGGTGACACACTTAAGAACTTCATGCTAGTTTGGGCTCTTTTCTTCTGCGCTGTAACATCTAGTGATGCAGAAAGCGACAACGCAATAATAAATAGGAATGTAAAATGAAAGTTTCTCACTATTTCTCCGTTACAAAATAATTACAATTTTTCTAGTAACAACACGGCCGTACTCAGGGTCATTAGGATCCTGATTAGTAATTCTAGCAATATAAATACCACTAGCAACACGTTGTCTATAATCTGTTCTTAAATCCCAAAAGTCATCTCCACTACCATTAGTGTGTAATATGGTTCTAATTGGTTCACCTAACTCTGTGTAAATATCAATTTTGGAAATACCTGGAATTTCATAGAATGCAATACGATCTCTGGATCTATTTGCCTCTAGTCTAAAATTTTCTGCAGCATTGGGATTATAAGGGTTTGGTACTATACGTATGTCAGACATTGCATCACCTGCGGGTCTTAGTAAACGTGCTGGATCATAAGCTTGTGTTAAATATCGGTTACTTACTAAATGCTGACCTGTTGGGGTATTACCAGTTCCATCATTATTTATTTTACCTAAAGTAACTACGTAATAATAGTAATCTCTACCTCTTAATGGTGTTGGAACATCACTAGAATACTTACCTGGGTCATTTTGGCGAGAAATATCACCATCACTTACATATCGCTCACCTGGTAATGCTGTGTATAATAACCGATAGGTACTATCTACTCTTCCAGTTGCTCTGTAAATTTGAAATCCATCAATATCTGCTTCACTTCCTTGATATTCCCATTCAATATCTACACCGTTACCAGCTGAGTTAATGAATACGCGATTTGGTGGCTCAGGCGCTGAAGGGATGTCATAACCGTTGTTATAGTTAGCAATTGCACGCTTAAAAGTTTGAAATAATGAATCTCTTCCTTGAAATACAACTTGATTCTTCTCTAAATTACTAATAATACCTCTTTTAAAGTCTGATCCTGTTTTATTAGCCAATTCTTTGTCTATACCAGATGCTGCTTCAACAAATACAATTTTTACGCTTTCACCAGGTGCTAATGTATATGGTCCATAAGCATTTGCATATGAATAACCTCCACCTGAACCAGATGCAGGATTACCAGTTGGAGATAAAAACCCTGGCATGCCTGTCGGTTCAACATTATATGCATGCCTTGGGGTAATCCCTCTGCTCATTAACGCATATTCTTCTGCCATTCTTTGTTCAGAAAACGCACTATTATTTCTAGCAAGCTCACCATCCGAATCAACATCCGTCATTGTATATGGCTGAGCTGGATCGTGACTACCATCAGTCGGTGATTTATCGGCATGTAATGTAGCACTACCAACAAAATGATAAGCGGCTAGTGCCCCAGTAGTGTCACCTGGGGTTAACCAGCCACCCGAAGTATTTGGAACAATTATAGGAGCGCCTATATTGTCATAACCATTTGGTGCTCCTGGAGGCGGCTTATGTGCTTCAGAGCGACCATGCCATGAAAACTGAGCCTTAAAGGTTTCTGACTCTGGTCCATCTGGTACTGCTATACCATCCCCTCTACGGTCGTTCATTGTATTCATACCCCAACCAGTAGAGTTATCAATCGTATATCTTGATGCCATAACTGGTGCCATTCTGTACTGTAAGTAAAAGAACATGTCTTTTACAGTATGATTAGGCAACTCAATATCATCGTCATCATCTACATTACCCGTATTAGTTAGAGTATATTCTAGAATATGATAATTGTCGTGATATTGTTGACTAAATTGTTTAATAACACGAGTTACAGTAACACCTAAGAGCGAATTAACTGTAGTCCTAATTTCTCTATCTGCCTTTAGTGTTGGGTCTACTTCATCATTAATAACGTTTTTACCGTATGACTCTAGCCCATCAACAACAACTTCAGGTGGAGCATATTTGCTTACTGTTTTCATGTCTATCGGTGTAAACGACTCTAAACCAGTTACTCTAGGCCCTACATGCACTACTCGGTATGACCAATTAGGAGCCCCTGAAGGGTCTTCCACATCTTTAGCACCAAGCCACATTGCTTTTGTGGCCTGAGCATCCTGCCCCCTGTATATAGCAGGCCATTGCCAACCGTATTGTTGCTGGTTTACAAACGCATGCTCAATTTCTGAACCTATACTAGAGTAAAAGTTATGTAACGAACCTGCACTTAGCCATCTGTTCTCAACTTGCGCATTAGCATAAGTCATACTCACAATAGCTATAGCAAGCGTTAATATTAGTTTTTTGGGGAGTGTTGAATTCATATATCTGTTCATTATATCTATCAAAATGAGAATCTTACACCGAAGCGTACAGTTCTTGGGTCAAAGAAGTTAAAGAATCGTTGGTTAGGCATATTTATATAAGCTTTGTCTTTTAGAACTTTTTTTACCTTACCCGCATCTGCATCTACAAATGCTCCATTTTCGTATTGGTAGTATTTAGCTTCAACAGGATTATAGTAAAGTGCACGAGTACTTGGATCGTTTACTGAACTTAAATTTGTAGTCACTTCTATAGGCACAAACTCAACCCCTGGTGGCCTGTAAGTACCTGGACGGTCATTACCTGGTACCCTCGCATTGGTTAGGTTAATCTCTTCTAACTTATCTGCAGGCAATTGTAACGATGCCATATAATCAAGAAAATCGTTGCCGTCATAAGCGCCCATATTATAGATATTCAGAACACGACGATTTAACACATTACTCATATCCATAAAGAAGTTAACTCTTTGGTTTTCAGCAATCTTGACTTCTTTAGAAACTCGAAGCGTTGTACCCCAAGAGTCTTTCATTCGAAGGTTTCTAACAACTCCTGGAATAGAGCCACCACCTGTGTAAGTTACAAAACTACCTACACGCCAAGATACGATAGTACTTACATTCCAATCTCCTAATGGATTTATACCCATTATTTTAGGCCCAAACTCTTTTGGTGATCTTAAGTTGAGTTGTAGTCGTGCATATGGCGAAGGAACAGGCTTTGAAATGTCATTAGAGCTTGTTGTTCTGTCATAATTTCGCTGTTCAAATGGATTTTCATGAAGCTGAAGAGATCCAAAATACCCACTAGAGCGAACATCATAGGTGTAATTTATTTCACCCCAGAATACTTTTGAAGCCTGTTTCTTTATTGTAATCTCTAATCCACGAGTATCACTGTAGGAGAAAGGTCTATTTATACTATAACTTCCATTATTTCTACCATATACATTAACTAGTGTAGGTTGCTGAGTTACATCTTTATAATAGCCACTCACTCTAATCAAGTATTTGTCAAAGAAGCTCTGTTCGTATCCAAGCTCGTAAGAAACTGTTTTTGGAATTTTTGTTTCAGGCACAGCCATTCGTATAATAGAGTTTGTAAATGGCTCTATTCTAATTAGGTATAAACTTTCTGGGCTAGGCATTTGCAAGAAATGACCGTAGTTAAAAAATAGCTTACTTGTTTCTGTGATCGGAAACGCAACTCCTAATCTTGGCTGCAATATTAACTGAGGTTTAACTTTATATGTATCTAATGTGTCTAAACCAGGGCTTCCACCAGATTTAAAAATATCAGAAAACTGATCATAATTGTACCAATCAATATTAGGATCTGATACAGTTGCACGTAAACCAATATTAGCAATCATACCTTCAAATTCTAATTTATCCTGAACGTACATTGAAAGACGCATTGGTTTTGTATCCCATTTAGATACATACCTACCTGATCGTAAATTCTTGTCGAAAGAACCATAGTTCACATTACTATGTGTACGAACAAATTCTATACCAGCCTTTACTTGATTCACACGGTTTAGCTGACTAGTTATTGCAAAAGTTGAAGTTAACACAGCCACCTCTGAACTATCTCTAGAGGTACTCATACCAATTCCCATACGCATTCCAGAGCCAATACCCTCATTTGATGACTCATAAAAACCAAATGGAGCCTCATCAAATACATGCCCACCTATACTAAAGGTACTATCTTGACGTACGGCACCTGGGTTTGTACTGTTTTTAGTTACAAGCCTGTTCATTCTAAATTCATAGAATGTATTATTAGACACGGTATGTGTAAATTGAACCCCTATATTGGAGTTTGTCACCTTAGTTGGTGCCCAATAGTCGGTGGCATAAATACGTGTCTCAATAAAACTTACTTGATCCATGTTACCTGCAATGCCTGTTGGCGAAACAAAAAAGCCTGGTGCCCCAGTTTGGCTTGCGCCTGTTCCTGTTTGGCTACCATATAAACCGTCAAATGAAAGTTTCATACCTGGGCCAACATTACTAGTAAGTTTCCCCTGCCATGTTGTAGTTCCGTAGCGATCTTCTGAGAGAGGGATGAAATACTCTGTATTGGTTTTACGGAAAGAAGTAGAAAATCTAAGATTACCTAATTTCTTACTTACAATAGGTATTGGCCCACCTAAGGTTAAATCAATTTCATAATCTGGCTTATCAATACCAATTTTCTTTCTGTGCTGGTACAAAAAGAGTTGTTGCGCTGCCTCTGGAGACAAATCATTATTAGGGTTATCATCTGCTAATAATTCTTGAGACACCGCATTCCAACCCTTAAACGTTGGATACTCAGATTGTGTATACCTATCCCAACTACCATTATCGGTACCCGTCCAAGCTACATCATCATCTAAATATGGACGAATCCAATATGAATTAGGATCATTAACTTTTTGGCCGAAATTTTTCGGCTGAGGTGGAGTAATACGTACTATACCATCTATTGTATATCTATCCGGATTACCCTCTTTACTGGTAACGTTAATTACACCTGAACGTACATCGCCATACTCCGCATTAAATCCACCCGTTTGAACCTGCACATTCTCGATTGATGTAACACTAATACCCGTAAATGGAGTATTGTCTCTTTCTGAACGTAAACTCAATCCGTTTAAGTTGAAAGAAACTTCATCACTTCCACTACCTCTAATACTTAGCCCCTCTACACCCGCTTGCAACCCAATTGCTGCGGTAACACTTGTAACAGGAAGGGATTCAAGTTCTGTTTTGCTAATACTTGAAAGGCTAGAAGAAACATCCTTTTTAATAACAGGTTGCTGTGCATATACAACTATCTCCTCACCTTCAATTAATTGCTCTGAAAGCTCAATATTAATCTCTGTAGTTAAACTAATAAGCACCTCTACATCTTCAATACGCACAGTTGCGAAACCAATGTAAGTTGCTTTTAAAGTGTATGTACCTGCACTTAAATTTAGAATTGTATAATAACCATCGGCATCGGATGAAGTTCCAATGGTTGTATTGTCTACTATTACGTTAACCCCTGGCAATGGCTCGCCATTTGTATCTGTTACACGACCAGTAATTTTACCGGTCTGGGCAAACAAGGGGGCTGATAATAAAATAAGAAAAAATGTGGTCAGTAACGGTATTTTACCCATCTAGGCGCTGATTAAGTTTCTTGTTCATGCAATGGTAATACATTAAGCAAAAGTTTACTATGAGTAAAATGCTAAATGGCTTGCTTCATCCGTTTAAAGTTCTTTTACGAATTCTTACATAGAAGCTATTTATATTTACACTATTTAACAAATAAAAGAGTATGTCTTTTATTATTTGCCAAAGCTCTAACAACTCATAAAGTATATTTTACGCTATGTCTATCACTTATACAAAATATTTAAAAATTAATTCACTTTTAAAATTACAAGATCTAAAGTCGAGCCCTCACGAGCATGATGAGATGTTGTTCATCATAATTCACCAAACTTATGAGCTTTGGTTCAAACAGATTCTCCATGAATTTGTAAAATTAATTATGGAATTGCAAAAAGCTAACACTTGGGGTGCTGTAAAAACATTACGTAGAATTTTAACCATTCTTAAAACCTTAGTTGCACAAATAGACATTCTAGAAACTATGACTCCGCTTGAGTTTAATAGTTTCCGAATGTTCTTGGGGCAATCTAGCGGGTTTCAATCACTTCAATTCCGCGAGATTGAGATTCTTTGTGGGCTACGTTTTCCATTAATGATTGAAGCACACAAAGATGAGGCCACTCATCTTAAAGTTTTAGAACAAAGAATGGCTCAGGAGACCATTTGGGAGTCTTTTTGCAAATACCTCACCCAAAAAGGATATCCAGCACAAGCTAAACGAGAAAATGAGAAAGGACTTTTATTCAATCCATCCGACGAAATCCAATCTGCTTTGATAAATGCTATGAGAGCTAACGAAGAAGAGGCCATGGTAGCCGAGTTATTAGTAGACTTTGACGAAGGCTTGCAAGAGTGGCGTTATAGACACGTTAAAATGGTAGAGCGTACTATTGGCACAAAAAAAGGAACGGGCGGTTCAGATGGCGTTACCTACCTTAAAAAAACTTTAGATCGTTCAATCTTCCCAGATTTATGGGCTATTCGGGCGAAGTTTTAAATTCAACTTATAAATAAATCTATTTTTCTTCTTTTGTGGGATGCACAACTAGCTCCGAATCTAAATACAGCTATCATTTGCACTCATATTAATTGACAACAGCGGATATACTATGACAGATATTGATCAATTAGCTCACTCACTTATTCCCCACTATTCACACTTTCGGGTTTCTGAAAGACTGCTGTTTACCGGTCACTCTCATCAAGCCTGGCCTGATGTTGCTTTAGAAGGTCAAAAGGAGTATTTCTATGATTCAGCAAAACTAGTAGACAAAAAATGGGGTAAAGCTGAAGTGAAAACGGAAATTCTTCGCAACTACTTGCGGGAGTATTACGACGATCCTGATGGTTTATATTGCCGCGAAGAAAATACACACTTCTTGTTTGTAAGCTGGCTGAGTAGTTTAGATTTAAAGAATAAGCCTAAGATCATCTCAACCGATGGAGAGTTTCATTCAATCTACCGCCAACTACATAGACTTACCGAAGAAGGACTTGAAGTAGCTTGGGTGCCCACAAATCCAGATGAATCTTTTGCGAACCGAATCATTGCCGAAATGGATGAGCGTACTTCTGCCATCATGCTCTCTAGAGTGTACTTTGAAACAAGTCTCGTAAATACACACCTCACTGAAATTGCTAAAGCTGCAAGAGCAAAAGGAATTCCTGTACTTATAGATGACTACCATGGCACAAACGTAGTACCTCTCTCAATTCGTGAAGCTGGTTTGGAGGATTGTTACTTCTTAATTGGTGGCTATAAATATTTGCAATGGGGTGAAGCAAATTGCTTCCTCCGTTTCCCAAAGCATTGTGAACTACGCCCTGCTATAACAGGATGGTTTGCCTCGTTTAGCACACTCGAAAATCCACGTACATCGGCACTAACCCATTACGACAATTCGGATCAACGTTTTGCAAGTGGTACATACGATCCCTCCTCTCAATATCGCGCGGCAAAAGTTGTCGAGTTTTATAAGCAGCATAATCTGACTTCAGAAGTATTAAGAAGTCAGTATCAACAAAAAGTAGGCTTACTTAAAGAATATTTTCTAAATCTAGATCTAGCCTCAGAACGCATAAAGTTAACCCATAATCGTCCTTTGCAGTTTAATGGAGGCTTTTTATCGCTAACCTCCCCACAAGCACAAGAAATCCGAGCTCGCCTACTCGAAATGGACATCTACACAGATGCCCGAGGTGAGATACTCCGCTTTGGTCCCGCCCCTTATACTACTACTCAGCAAATTGAAGAAGTGATGATTGCTCTAAAGCAGGTGATGAGTCAACTTTAATCATAATTAGATATCACTTTGACATAAATACTATTTATTCTCCCAATGCATTTGTTTAAAGGAATTGGGTCATCCTGTCCGGGTTATAGTGAGAGTACAGAATTTCTGTCAACAAAATTATCTAAGCTCTACAATTCCCAGCTCTGAAAGAGCGCAATATATCAACATGGGGTGACGCCCCATATAAATAACATATTCCCAAATACCAAAGCCCTACAAGGGCGAAATACTAAAGCAAGTATTCAATCTCAAATTCCTAGCATTCATAATACCCAATAATTATTAGTGATTTAGAAAAGACACCTTTAAATTACATGCTTAAGAACCAAAAATAAATATTTTTGTAAGGTTTCTTACTTCTACCGCTCTTACATATATCATACACATGCAAGATATGTCAAATTCTTTTTGCATTTACATATATTGAACATATATTCTTTGCAATAAAACAGTGACACGATCTGACACTCTACACGCGTATATTTAGATAAAGAAACACTCAATAATTAACGAATAACCATCATGGCTGAATCAAACGATAAAATTAAAGCTCTAGACATTGCCATAGGGCAAATTGAAAAGCAACACGGCAAAGGAACCATAATGAAATTGGGCGACGACGCCATGCAGGATGTTGACGTAATTTCTACGGGTTCTATTATGGTAGATTACGCGCTTGGTGTTCAAGGTGTGCCACGTGGTCGTATCACTGAAATTTATGGCCCTGAAGCAAGTGGTAAAACAACCTTGGCCCTTCAGGTTATTGCCGAGGCGCAAAAAAATGGTGGCCATGCTGCCTTTATTGATGCTGAGCATGCTTTTGACCCTCGTTATGCAAGAGCACTAGGTATTAAAGTTGATGAACTTCTAGTTTCTCAACCCGATAGTGGTGAACAAGCACTTGAAATTACTGAAACACTAATCCGATCTGGCGCACTAGATGTAATTGTGGTTGACTCTGTTGCAGCTTTAGTTCCTCGCGCTGAGCTTGAAGGTGAGATGGGAGATTCTCACATGGGCCTACAGGCTCGTTTAATGTCGCAAGCCTTGAGAAAAATTACAGGAATAGTGAGTAAATCTCATACCTCTTGTATTTTCATTAACCAAGTTCGTGAGAAAATTGGTGTAATGTTTGGTAACCCAGAAACTACTACTGGTGGACGTGCACTAAAATTCTACTCTTCGGTACGTATAGATATTAGACGTATAGGTGCTATCAAAAAGGGTGATGAGATCCTTGGAAATAGAACGAAAGTGAAAATTGCCAAAAACAAAGTTGCTCCTCCTTTCAAAGTGGTAGAATTTAACATTATGTACGGTAAAGGAATCTCTAAGATTGCAGAGATTTTAGATCTAGCTGTTGAGTTTGATATTATTCAAAAAAGAGGTAGTTGGTTTAGATACGATGGCGAGCCTATTGGCCAAGGTGCCGATGCAGCCATGCAGTTCTTGGAAGAAGACCCCGCTTTATGTGCTAAAATCGAACAAATTGTACGCACTAAATTAAAAGGCGAAGAAATTGAAGAACTGGCTCCGGTTTCAGCAGAGGCCGAAACTAAAGAGAAATAGCTTTTACTCAATCAAACATAGCTCACCCATAAAAGTGAGCTATGTTTTTATATATAGCACGAGTATATGGACACTGAAAAGAATTTCGAGTTTCCAATTTCGATAGCCCGCATCGAAATCCAAAAGAAAAATCAAATGAGATACTCTCTTTTTTCTGAGAAGGAGTTTATTATTGGTATCTCAGAAACCGTGCTCATAAATTTAAATATTCAGAAAGGAACTGAACTAACTGCCAAATTATATGAGCAGATTCTGAATGAAGAGTCTCAATGGAAAATAAGAGACTATCTAATTAGGCTACTCTCTCGTCGCGACCATGCAAGCTTTGAATTAATACAAAAAGCATCAAAAAAAGGATTTGATTCAGAGGTTGTTCAACATATTATAGACGAGCTTGAGGAAAAGAAGTATATAAATAACGAAGCTTTTGCCATGAAATTTGTACACGACAAGTTCGAGTTTAATAAATGGGGAAGTAATAAAATCCGAGCCGAATTAATTCGCAAAAACATTCCAAAAGTTTATATTGAAAACGCAATTGACCAACACTTTGGCAAAGAACTTATTAACGAAGCTCTCACCCAACTTACTATAAAGAAAATCCCTAGTTTGTTGCGCAGTAGTCCAGAAAAAAGGAGAAAGAAGCTATTCGACTTTTTAATGAGAAAAGGCTACGATACAAATATGATTTTGAAAGAAATTGACTCACTGATGAAATTAATTAAAGAATGAAAAACATAAGCTTAGAACGTATAGTTAAATCTGCTATAGGTATAGCTGGCCTGTTATTAATTGGCCTAGTTCTCTATAATTACTCTACGTTGGTTCTGTATCTCATGCTTGCAATAATTTTGAGTTACATTCTAGATCCTACCGTAAATTGGCTACAGCGCAATCGCATACCACGTACACTCTCAATTGGTATTACTCTAACTGCTGTAATTCTCATATTTGTCTATATATCTACAAGTGTTATTCCAATTGTTGCAGATCAAATGGTAAAACTTACCAAGCAACTAGATATTCGTAACATAGAAATGATTGCCTCTAAAGTTGAAGCTTTTATCAGTACAGAATATGGCTTTATTCCTGAAGGTTTTATCACAGAGAATATTGCAAATGGACTTAATGAGCTTTTTGATTTTAATAAATTCTCGAATGTTCTCAGCAATGTAGTTGTGCTGTTTACTGATATATTCTCCGCAATATTGGTTGTTCCTTTTGCTGCATTTTTCTTTCTTAAAGATGGCAGCAAAATTAGACGCGATCTTCTAAGAGTAGTTCCTAATAAATATTTCGAAACCACACTTTCTCTTCTTGATAAAATTGAAAAACGACTAGGCATGTATTTTAGAAGTGTTTTACTGCAAAGTCTTATTGTAGCACTTGCTTCGTGGGGAACATTATCAATTGCTGGGTTGAATAACTCCTTATCGGTGGGGATAGCAGTAGGGGTAGCAAACACCATTCCTTACTTCGGCCCTATAATTGGCTACGTTCTTTCTATTATAATTTCAATCATTGAAACAGGTGATTTCTCTCTTGTACTACCATGTATGTTGGCCATTTTAGCTGTCCAATTACTAGACAACTTGGTACTACAACCACAATTATTTGCTCGCTCAGCCGACATGCACCCTGTGGCGATTTTATTCATCATTTTAATTGGTGCCGAAACGGCCGGTGTACTAGGTATGCTCGTTGCAATTCCAATTGCTACCGTTGTTAAAATTACTATTAATCAGATTTCATGGAGTTTTAATAACTATCAGGTATTCCGCAGAGAGCAATTACAAAAAAAATCACTGTCGGGATAATATTAGCTCATCTTTATTCCCCATTGCTGATAAAGTTTTCCTATATTTTCTCGCATATCAGCAACGCCATAATTTCTGCTTAATTTGAAACAACTCGTAGTTTTTGCCTCTGGGTCTGGCTCAAACTTTCAATCTATTATTAATGCAGTTCAAAACGGTCAAATTAATGCCCGTGTTGCAGGGCTTGTGTCTAATAATGCGGATGCTTATAGTGTCGAAAGAGCTCTCAAGAATGATATCCCCTTCATTGTTCTTAACCCACTCCAATTCGAATCTGAAGCTGATTATATAAAAGAGCTTTTGCAACAGCTGGCGAATTGGAAGGCAGATATTCTAATACTAGCTGGCTATTTAAAAAAAATTCCGCTTTCTGTTATCGAAGCCTACCCAAAACGGATATTAAACATTCATCCATCCCTTTTACCTAAATATGGCGGTAAAGGCTACTATGGCATGAATGTACACAAGGCAGTTATTGAGGCCAAGGAAAAGGAAAGTGGATGTACCGTACATTTAGTGTCTAAAGAATATGATGACGGCCCGATTTTAGGCCAAGCTGTTATTACAGTTCATGAAAATGAGACTCCAGAAGAGCTTGCCCAACGAGTGCTAAATCAAGAGCATAAATTATACCCAGTAATTATCCAACAATACATCGAAACAATAAATAATTCATAACGTGGCTTTAAAACCTCTCTCTTCTTTACCAGAAAACCCAATCACAATAAAACGAGCTTTACTTTCTGTCTCCGATAAAACACATCTAATTGAACTGGCTACAGCCTTACACAAGCAAGGAGTGGAGTTAATTTCGACAGGTGGTACAGCAAAAACTATTTCTGAAGCAGGTATCCCTGTAAAAGATGTTTCTGAGATTACAAATTTTGAAGAGTGTTTAGATGGAAGGGTTAAAACATTACACCCAAATGTACACGGTGGCATCCTAGCCAGAACTAGCCAAGCTAGTGATGTAAAAGAAATTGAGAAACTTGGTATTACACCCATTGAACTTGTGGTAGTGAATTTATATCCTTTTAAAAACAAAATTAAGGAAGGAAATGTCACCCCGGCAATTGCTACAGAGTTTATAGACATCGGTGGCCCAACTATGATTAGAGCAGCAGCAAAGAATTTTGCTCACGTATCTATACTTAGCGATCCTATTCAATACGCATCTTTTATTGAGGAACTTAACGCCGCAAAAGGAATCTCCTTTAAAACCAGACAACTTTTAGCAAAAGATGCATTTTGCCACACAGCTGACTATGACTCAGCCATAGCAAATTATTTCACTGAACTTGTTGAGGAAAATCCTGCTAAGCAATTCAATGTTTCGTTACCTCTAGCACATGAATTAAGATATGGAGAGAATCCACATCAACAAGCAGCAGTTTATGGCAACCAAGAAACGTTTATAGATTGCTTTCATGGTAAACAATTAAGTTATAATAATTATTTAGATGTTGACGCGGCACTATCAATTATCTCAGCATTTGATTCTAACACCCCCGCCTGTGCTATAATTAAACACACTATACCTTGTGGCGTAGGCATAGCAGACAATTTAACCGATGCTTATAAAAAAGCTTTTAGCACTGATACTGTTTCGCCGTTTGGTGGCATTGTAATTGTAAATAAAGAGTTGGATTTAGAAACTGCTACTGCAATAGATGGCATCTTTACTGAAATTATATTAGCCCCCTCCTTTTCTAAGGAAGCATTAGAATTGCTTACTCAGAAAAAGAATAGACGCCTAATAACAATTATTAAATCTATTTCTGAGATTCAGAGTCTTACATTCAAATCAATTTTTGGTGGCGCTTTGGTTCAGGATGCCGATACAAATGCAGTGAATTTGTCTGAATTTGAAGTAGTTACAGTGCGTAGCCCTTCTGCCGAAGAAATGATTGACCTAGTATTTGCATGGAAGGTTGTACGCAATGTGAAATCGAACGCCATAGTTTATGCTAAAGATGGCAGAACCCTAGGAATTGGTTCAGGCCAAACAAGTAGAGTTGATTCTTCTGAAATTGCAGTATCAAAAGCCGAAAAAGAAGGTTTGAACTTAATAAACTCAGCTATTGCATCCGATGCGTTTTTTCCATTTTCGGATGGAATTGAAGCAGCAGCAAAAGCAGGAGCAACTGCAATAATACAGCCTGGCGGTAGCGTCAGAGATGCTGAAGTTATTGCAAAAGCTAACGAATTCGGCATGACTATGATTTTTACAGGAAAGAGACATTTTAGGCATTAATACCTGTCTCTTTATTTCCCTTTTAATATATTCGCAAATACAACATCAATATTGTATTTTCTTTTAATCTACACCTATCAAAATTAAATTCCCTCTATAGTGGCAATGTCAGAAAATTACGGTATACCCATACAGTCAAGATCAAGTATAAAACGTAAAAAAAGAATTTTAGATTTTCTATATACCGATATAGCAATAGACTTAGGTACAGCAAACACATTGATTTATGCTCGTGGCCAAGGAATTGTACTAGATGAACCTTCTATTGTTGCTCTTAACCAATATGGCACACCTGTTACCATTGGTCATGAAGCACGATTAATGCACGAGAAAACGCACAAGAATATACGCACAGTTCGCCCACTACGCGACGGTGTTATTGCTGACTTCGAAGTTGCAGAGCACATGATTAGAGGAATGATTAAGAAAGTAAAAATGAAATGGTATTCCTCTACTCGCCAAATGGTAATTTGTGTACCTAGTGGTATTACCGAAGTAGAGCGCCGTGCAGTTCGCGATAGCGCTGAACATGCTGGTGCAAAAGAAGTTTATTTAATCGACGAACCAATGGCAGCTGCTATAGGTATTGGCTTAGATGTACATGAGCCCGTAGGTAATATGATTGTTGATATTGGTGGTGGTACTACAGAAATCGCAGTAATTGCTTTGTCGGGTATCGTATACGCTCAATCTGTCCGCTTAGGTGGTGATGAACTAAACGATGATATTATCAATTATTTTAGGCGTAATCATAACTTGTTGATTGGTGAGAGAACAGCTGAGAAGATTAAATGTGAAATCGGTTCTGCTGCCCCACTCGACGAAGAACTAGAAATGATAACTAAAGGTAGAGATCTTGTTAATGGTGTTCCTCGAACGCGCCATATCACTTCAAAAGACGCACGTGAAGCTATTGCAGAGTCAGTAAATACCATAGTTGAGTCTATTACTAAATCGCTTGAACAAACACCTCCTGAACTTTCTGCCGATATTTTAGATCGTGGAATCATGTTAACTGGTGGTGGTGCATTATTAAAAAATTTAGACAAATTAATAATGGAAACCACCGATTTACCAGTTCATATTGCAGAAGATCCATTGACAGCTGTTGTGCGTGGTACTGGCGCAATATTAGAGAACTTAGAGTACTATAGACCAGTGATTTCATAACGTTGAAAATGAATGCAATTTAAACTCGTTAAAGTTGGTGAAGCCAAGGATTTTATCTTAACTGCAATTCTTTTACTTCTGGCAATTTCAATTGCTATTAGTAGAGGACAGAATGGTATAAATAGCCTTAGACAGGTTTCTATAACTGCTGTTAGTTTAATTCAAACCCCACTCTCGCAAGTACGAGTTTACAGGCAGGCTCTTAATACGAACACTTACTTACAGCGCCAAAACATTCTTCTTCAAGATGAGTTGAGTAAACTCCGTTCAATTGAGCAGGAAAATCTAAACCTACGTAATATGTTCGGCTTTACTGAACAGACTACCTTGGATTTAATCCCCGTTACTATTGTTGGTAAAGAACTAAATGGAATTAACAACAGCCTCACTATTAAACCAGGGTTATCAGGTGGTTTAACTACTGATATGCCTCTGATTACATCGAACGGCTTGCTTGGAAAGGTGGTGCTTATTACTGATAAGTACGCTCAGATTATGCCCTATTTCAACACATTATTTAAAGTGAGTGCTAAAGTACAGGAAAATCAAGCTCCCGGTATAGTTTCTTGGGAAGGCACAAACATGAATGAACTAGTTATGGATTTTGTGCCCCTAACAATTAAAGTTGATAGCGGATATGTGATAGAAACCTCTGGGTTCAGCAATCAGTATCCAGAAGGAATACCAATTGGCGTTGTTACTCGAACTGAAGCTGAAGAAGGCAAGGAAACTCAGAAAATATACTTAAAACCATTTGCGTCTCTTTTCGATGTATCGCAAGGTTTTGTAGTGCGATTTGAACCAGACTCATCGCTCAATCACTTGCGCCAAAAGTATAATGAGATTTTTAAATGAACCGTGATATTATAAAGCATATTGGGCTAGGTATAGTATTTGTGGTTTCACATGTACTTATATTTCAATATCTACGTGTTTTGGGCACTATAGCCGACCCAGTTTTAATATATCTAGTTTGGCTTTGCACAAAATATAACCGAACAAAAGTACTGCTTTTTGCTGCAGGTTTAGGTTTACTGCAAGACTCCTTATTTGATTTATGGGGGCTGTATATGTTTTCTAAAACCCTGCTTATTTTTATGGCATATAATCCTTTATCTAGGCTCTCAGAAAACAGATTACTTGCTTGGCAGATATTTATTTTGCTTTGGGGTGTAGCCTTTATACATAATTGCTTCTTCTTAGCACTAGGTTATTTTATTCAAACTTATTCTATTGGGCTCTCCCCATTTTTATTCATTCTTGGCAGTAGTTTTTATACAGCTTTAGTTGGCGTGCTTCTTTACGTTCTTAAGGGAAGGTAGTTTAGTTGAAAAGATATAATGCAAATAGAACCAGAACATCCATAATAGTACTGCAAGCTTTTATTGCAGGCCTATGTTTAATAGTAATAGGAAGAATATTTTATCTTCAAATTATAGATTACAAAACCTATGAAGAGTTAGGTGACAGAAATTCTATTCGCCAAGAATACATAGAACCCGCTCGCGGCTTAATTTATGATCGTAATCATAAGCTGATAGTTGACAACCAGCCAACCTACTCATTAACCATAACGCCTAGTAATTTTGATGAGCAGAACATTCCACTTTTAGCTCAATTACTAAATGTACCTGACAGTCTTATAATTTCTAGGGTGAAGGAGGCTCGAAGATACTCTTGGTACCGTACTTCTAGGCTCATTACTGATATTGATTTTATGACTTTTTCTGCCATAGAAGAAAATATATGGCGTTTACCAGGCGTAGGGCATCAAATAGATAGTAAAAGAAACTATCCTGCTCAAATGATTGGCTCCCATATATTCGGTTATTTACGCGAAGCAAGTGAAAGTGATTATGCAAACAGTGCTACTATTCGCCTAGGCGATAAAATCGGAAAAAGTGGGCTCGAATTGGTATATGAAGACAGCCTAAAAGGAAAATTAGGAGTTAACTATTTAAAAGTAAACGCTTTTGGCCAATCACTAGGCAATTACACCAAAGAACGAAGTGCAGTACCACCAATTCAAGGCTCTAATTTAATAACCACAATTGATTCTGACTTGCAGTATTTTGCCGAACAGCTAATGGTTGGCAAAAGTGGCGGTTTAATTGCCATGAATCCTAATACAGGAGAGATTTTGGCATTGGTTAGTTCACCAGAATATGAAGTTAGCCGGCTTGCAGGGCGTATTGATTCAGAATATTGGCATAGCATAAATACTGACTCTACAAAACCGTTATTCAATAGAGCAATCTCGAGTCGGCAGCCCCCTGGTTCTACTATAAAGCCCCTAATGGGGATGATAGGTCTAGATTTAGGAATAGTAACACCTAAAACGGAGATTTATAATAGTGGTGCTTATATGCGAGGTAGAGCTTATAACGATTTAGCCGATATTGGCAACTATAACCTAGAGAAAGCAATAGCTTATTCAAGTAATACTTACTTTTTAGCCTTAATGGATAGAATAGCAATGGCTGGCAAGCTTAATGAATGGAGTGAGCGTGTTAAAGATTTTGGTTTAGGTGTACCAAATGCTATAGATTTACCAAGTGCAAATATGGGTATTGTACCAGATAGTACATATTTAGACACACGTTTTGGAGTTAAGAAATGGAGTCTTGGTGATGTTTTAAATTTGGGAATTGGACAAGGTTTAGTTTCATCATCTCCACTTCAAATTGCTCAGATGACAAGTAGCATTGCAAATGGAGGATACCGTATTGCACCACATTTAATCATGGCTACTGAAGAACCTAATGGCACTATAAATAGAACCAAGATTGTACATGAGAAAATAGAGTGGGTAAAAGATATTTACATAGAAACTGTAAAAAAAGGAATGCGACGAGTAGTGCTTGAAGGGAGTGGTAGATTTTACGGTAATGTTCCAGGTATTGAGGTCGCAGGCAAAACTGGTACAGCACAAAATCCTTTTGGCCAAGATCATGGTTGGTTCACCTCTTTTGCACCACTTGATGATCCTCAAATTGTGGTTACAGTATTTCTTGAAAACTCTGGTTTTGGTTCAATATCAGCAGCACCTGTAGCCTCTCTTATCATCGAGAAACATTTAACTGGCGAAATTAAGCGTAATCATGTTTACAATTACGTTTTAAACTTTGTACCACGGCCACAAAAGAGAAGTGAAAATGACTAATTTCCGAAATTTTAACTGGTCTGTTTTTGCACCCTGGTTAGTACTAACAATTATAGGACTAGTCGCTATTTATAGCGCAACTCAAGGCCCTGTTTCTGAGTTTTTACCCTCTTTTATCCAAGATAACTTTTCTAAACAAATGATCTGGATAGCTATATCCATAGCTCTTATACTTGGTTTTCAGTTTATACGTCCACGGTCATATCTGCAATTTTCCTACTTATTTTATGTAATTACACTCATAATTGTTGGGCTTACTATCTTTTTTGGCACTGAGATAAATGGAGCTAAAAGCTGGATTAGAATTGGCCCAGTAAATGTGCAATCTAGTGAGTTAATGAAGCTAGCCACTATACTAGCTACAGCCAATTATCTAACAAGCCGCAGGGATGTTTCGGCTGAAAATATTCGCTATGCATTAACTGCAGTAGCAATGATTTTATTACCTACTATTTTAATATTACTGCAAAACGATATGGGTACTGCCATCGTTTTTATATCGTTAATACCAGTTATTTTATTTTGGTCGGGCCTGCCACACGGCTTTTCATTGTTTATAATTTCTCCCGCAATTATAATGTATTTAACCCTTCTCAGTTGGAAGTATGGCGCCATTGCAACTGTAATTTTAGCATTAATTATCTTTATGCTACAAAAACGAATTTGGCTTTCTATCGCCTCTACAGTTGTGGGTAGCTTAATTGTAGCTGTAGGGAGCTATGCCCTTACGAATTTTCTTCAGCCACATCAGATTTCTAGAATTACAGCATTTACTAATCCAAATTTGGATCCCACAGGTGCCGGTTGGAATATTATTCAAGCTAAAACAGCTATTGGCTCAGGTGGCCTAACAGGAAAGGGATTTCTAGAAGGAACTCAAACACAACTACGCTTTTTACCTGAGCAGTGGACTGATTTTATTTCTTGCGTTATTGGCGAGGAGTTTGGCTTTTTAGGGTTAGGCTTTCTAATTATTGTATTTCTAATCTTCTTTATTCGAATGCTTAGTATGGCTGGTAGTCATAAGCATCCTTTTGCACAACTTGTAACTGTTGGCGTTACCGCAGTATTTTTCATTCACTTCTTTATTAATCTTGGCAGTGCAACAGCGTTATTACCAATAATTGGGCTACCTTTACCCTTTGTGAGCTACGGTGGTTCGGCACTTTTAAGTAATTCTTTGATGCTAGCTATTTGCTTAAATATGGATTTACACAAACGAGACTTTAGTATTTACCGTTAAATTAAGAGCTAGTAATTATCCTAATATTTCGAGATTATTTCAGACTGATTCTAAGATTTTTTAATATACTTTTTCTCTGTTCCTAGCTTAAAGCCTCGCCTGTGATGTTCTGTATAGCCATATTCTATCAATGCTTTTTTATGTTCTGGAGTGGGATAACCGACATTGCTTTTCCAATTGAATTCAGAGTATTCATTACCTAAACGCTCCATCAATTCATCCCTGTACACTTTTGCTAGAATAGAGGCTGCTCCAATGCTTATTGATTTATCATCACCTTTTACAACACATTGATGTGGAATGATGGAAGCTGTGTATCTACTACCATCCACAAGTAAATAATCTGGTGAGGCGCCTTTAACTTCTGTACATCTACGCATTGTTTCTATAGATGCCCAAAGAATATTACGTTGCGCAATTAAATCAATACTTCCTTCTTGAACTGTCCAAAACAAAGCTTTTTCCTTAATCGTATTCGCAAGCTCAAGCCTCTCCTTTAGTGGAATGGCCTTACTATCCCTAATACCATTTATAGAGACATTAGGAGCAAATATGACACCTGCTGCGACAACAGGGCCCGCAAGGCATCCCCTCCCAACTTCATCGAGCCCCATTATTCTTTTATAATTTTCAGCCCAAAGCTGTTTCTCATATTTAAGTCGATCTACTACTAGCTTCGTTTCCATGCCCGAAGGTACTAATTTTAGATACATTTTTGTTATAATTGGAACTGATTACCACACAACTATAGTTATATGAATAAAAGCAGACTATGAATTTTAGATACACTGAATGGGACGAGCGACTTTCTAGGCAAGGTTCGAGTTTTCCATTCGATACATTGTGGGATTTATTTCAAGAATTACTAACTATTTCTAGCGGGGATGTAGCCCAAGCTTTACGTTGGCTAACCGATTTAGATAATCAGTATAATATTACTGACCAATTTGAGGACAATTATTCGATTGGGGATTTTGTAGAAGAATTAAAGCAACGGGATTTTCTAGATAGTAACAAAGATTCTCATGTTCTAATTATGACCAAGAAAACAGAGAGGTCACTCCGACAAAAATCACTAGAAGAAATATTTCATGGTTTAGAGAAGGGAAGTATAGGAAGGCACAAAACCAGCCAAACAGGCCAAGGTTTAGAGCGCCAACCAGAAACTAGACTATGGTCACCCGGCGACGACATCGGTCAAATTGACTCTGTGGGCACTATGCTAAATATGCTTAATCATAGCTCACTTGAGTCTTTCAACTTACAAGAAGATGATTTATCTGTTTATGAAACCGACCATTATACATCGGTAGCAACGGTTTTATTGATAGACTTAAGTCATTCTATGATACTTTATGGCGAGGATAGAATCACTCCTGCTAAGAAGGTAGCTATGGCATTATCTGAATTAATTATTACTAACTATGCTAAAGACTCGTTAGATATTGTTGCGTTTGGAAATGAAGCATGGGAAGTAGCTATAGAGGATTTACCCTATCTGAAAGCTGGTCCATATCATACTAATACTTTACAAGGTTTAGAGCGAGCACGCCACATTCTACAACGTAAGAAATTTGCTAACAAGCAGATATTTATGATAACTGATGGGAAACCATCTTGTATTATTGAAAATGGAAAGCTTTATAAAAATAGCTTTGGCTTAGATCGTAAGATTGTAAATAAAGTATTAGATGAGGCTGTAAAGTGCCGTAGAGATAAGATTACTATCAATACCTTTATGATAGCCAAAGATCCATATTTACAACGTTTTGTGCGCGAAATGACTGAAGCAAATAAAGGGAAGGCTTATTTCTCTTCGTTAGATAATTTAGGCGGCTATATCTTCGAAGATTATATGAGAAATCGTAAACGAAATATTAGATAAAAAAAAGTCGCTTGTATAATTACAAACGACTTTTTAACAAACTAATTAGTACATACTATTTAAGCTATTATATGCCTAACTCATCCATTACTTTAGCGGTAATATCGTACTGAGCTTGGTACTCTGGAGATGCGTACAGTATTATTAAATCGCCTGTATTGGTAGTAGTGTTAAGTACATAAGCTAAACCTAGTCTTTTTGATACAGCTTGAATTGCAGTATCAATTTGACTTAAAAGCGGCCCAAGTAATTCATTTCTTTTTTCTGCAACTTCTTGTTGTGCCTTTTGCTCTGCTTGGTTTAATTCCATGCTTTTACGTTGTAATTCTTGTTGCTCTGCTTGTTTTGCGGTTTCAGAAATAGCTGATTCTTTTTGGCGATAAATTTCAATAGCATTTTGAAGCTCTTGCTCTTTTGCACGTAGCTCATTGCTTTTTCTTTCAGTGAAATTAACAATACGCTGCTGAACTGCCTTCATTTCAGGCATACGAGTCAATATAGTTTGTGGATCTACATAACCTATTTTCAGTTCTTGTGCATTGATAGTAGTGCTTAATAATGCAGCTAAAAATAGAAGGATCCCAAGTGGTAACTTTTTAATCATCATGATAATATCTGGTTTTACTGTTTAAGTTTATTAATAACTTTTTCGGTGATGTTAGGTTGGTTCGATGCCGCATAGAATATAATCTCGCTACCTTGGGAAGTTCGATCACTCAGAACTAAATCTAATCCTAACTCTTTCGCTACTGCGGCAATAGCATTGGTAACTTTTTCTTGCATTGGTTCTATCAATGCATTTTGACGGAGTTGTACTTCTTCTAAAGAAACTCTTTTAAGCTCTTCAAACTCAGCGTTTTTTGCCATCAACTCTTGCTCACGACGTTGTCTTGCTTCGTCAGAAAGTGCTGCCATTACTTTCTCATACTCATCAAAAAGTATTTGCAGAGAATCAGCTTTGGGGCGTAACATTGCATCTTTTTCATCCAAAAACTTCTGAATTTCAGCACTAATCTTTTGTACTTCAGGAAGTTGGCTCATTATGACATCAGGATTTGCATACCCAATTTTTGTTTGCGCAACTGCAAATTGCCCAACAAAAAGGGCTATTGATGCGGCTATAAGTATTCTTTTAATCATTTATACTTCTTTGTTTAGTGTTAAATTTATTGTTCGTTAAGGTCATCAACGTCAATTCCTAGTTCCAATAAAATAGACTCATTTAAGTTCCATTCGCTACGAGCAAACACCATATAAATGTCGCCTGCTCTATCAAATACAAAATCCACCCCTTGCCTTTCAGCTACTGTTCTTACAGCAGCAAATACTTGCCTTTGTATGGGTTCAAGAAGTTCTTTTTGTCGCGTAAAATATTCGCCACTAGGGCCAAATTTTTGCGCCATAAATCCTTCTCGAGCTTTCAGAAGTGCACTAATATCTGCTTTCTTTTGCTCACGTATTTCATCGGTATATAGAATTTCTTTTGCTTCATAATCCTGTTGAAGCGCTTTAATTTCTTTGTCTTTATTCGCTAATTCAGTTTTCCAAGTGTCGGTTAGCAAACGTAATTGCTGCTCAATACCTTGATATTCAGGAATATTAGCTAAAACGACATCTGAGTCGAAGTAAGCTATTTTCTGATTTTGAGCCATTGTTAGCGAAGGTATCGCCACAACAATCAAAACTAATATTAAGGATTTAAACTGCTTCATTATATTTTATTAAAAGGGTGCGCCAATATTAAATAGGAATTCCCATTCGCCAGCTTGTGTAGGTGAACCATTGATTGCACCAGGAACACTGTCTAGTCTATACCCATAACTCAAATCTACGAGTCCTAGTATAGGTAAGAATAATCTAACTCCAAATCCTGTAGATCTTTTCACGTCGAAAGGATCATAGTCTGAAAAACCAGCAAAGGTATTACCCGCATCTAGGAAGGTGTAGGGTATAACTTGTATCTGATCACTCGAGATTGCTGGGTATCTTAATTCTAAAGAATATTTATTATAAATACGTCCACCAACTTTTTCTCCATCAACAACTGGTGCAATACTTTCGGTAAAGCCACCTGGATAACCTCTCATATCAATGTTGTCGTACAAGAAACTCTGCTGCTGTTGTAACGGGGTTCCACCTACTAAGAATTTCTGAAAATTACTCCTGCTATTTGTTGTGAAGTAACCGATATAACCAAAATTTGCTTGGCTTGTAAGTACTAGCTTCTCAACTAGTGGAAAGTGATGTTGGTAATCTGCTTTAATTTTATAGAAATCTGAAAGTCCCGGAATAGGAAGTGCCGCTTCTGCAGATAGTGATATTTTTGATCCTGTATTAGGGGATATAAAATTATCTAAAGAGTTTCTTTCAATTACTTCTGTTATTGAAATTGTATTAGTAATACCACTTTGTAGCATACTAGTGGACTGTTTTACATCATAAAGCTGGTAACTCAAAATTGTTCGTTGAGTAAAGAAATCATCCGGCCATTGTAAACGTCTTCCTAATGAAACACTTCCTGAGAAAAGCTCACTCTTACCATAGCCATAGTTTCTGTTATTAATTAAGTTATAGGAGATATTTACACCTAGCGATGTAGGTTTACCATTTAACCAAGGCTCTACAAAACCAACTGAGTAACTTTGATAACCCGATCCTGTTACCTGTACTCCAAGCGAGACTTGCTGACCATCACCAGAAGGTATTGGTGCCCAACCACCCTTTTCGAAGGCTCTTCTCATAGAGAAGTTATTAAAGTTAACTCTTGCCGATACAATAGCACCCACAGTTTGCCCACCATAACCACCAGAGAACTCAAAGTTATCGGTAGAAGCAGACTCTTTTAGAGAATACATTATATCTACTGTTTTTGTATTCGGGTTTGGCACATAATCAGGTTCAATACTTTCTGGATCAAAAAAGCCAAGAGTACCAAGTTCACGGATAGTTCTTACAATAGCATCGCGGCTAAAATTATTACCAGGTATGGTTCGTAAGGTTCTACGAACTACATCATCATGCGTTTTTGTGTTACCTGAAAAGGATACAGCTTCAATACTAGCTATTTCATCTTCATAAATATCAAAATGAATATCGATAGAATCGGCTGCTACTTTATTAATAGTAGGAATTGCACGGAAAAACAGATACCCAATATTTTGGTACAAGGAGTTTATATCAGTACTACTTTTGTTGAAGGTTAAGTTTTGCTGATATTTTTCCTCATCAAAAACGTCCCCCTTCTCAAAGCCTAAAGACATGGTAAGCTGCTCGTCGGTATATACGGTGTTACCTTCCCAAGAAATATTACGAATTTTATATTGAGGGCCTTCTTCTAAATTAATTGTAACCCCAATACCAGGCAAATCTCGTACATAATCATATACATACACTGAGTCTGAAATAATGCGAGCATCAGAGTAGCCATTCTTTCTATAGAAATTTAGAATATTCTCTTTACCCTCTTCGAAATCTTCCTTCTTAAATACTTTTTTACTGAAGATTAAAAGCCATCTATCTAGCTTTAATGGCTTCAGCTTCTTTCTAAGAGTTTTGTCTGAGAATTGTTCGTTGCCATTAAATTCAATTTTCTTAATCTCTAATCTTTTCCCTGGCTTTATGTCAAATATAAGTCTAGCTCTATTTTCTAGTTTTTCATCCATTTCAACACGAGTTTCAACACTTGTATACCAATAGCCTTTTTCTTTATAAAAACGCTTTATAGTATTTATAATCTGTGCTTTATTAGATTCAGTTATTGCAACACCCGGCATAAGTACTATTAAGTCTCTAAGGTCTTTTCGCTGCGAACGTTTTATACCTTCAAGTTTATACTCAATAACACGAGGTTGTTCTTTAACACGAATTATTAAACTAATATCGCTGCGTGTTTTTTCTTTTATAAATATAGAAACGTCAGAGAATAAACCAGCTTTGTATAATCTACGAACTGCATCAGGTATATTATCTCCTGGATAGGTAATTTTAGTACCCTCAATTAGTAAACTCGCACTAATAATAAACTCTTTCCGAGTAGACTCATTACCCTGCACTTCAATTTCTTTTAGCACATATTCTTGAGGTACTTCGAGCGTGGGATCAGTAATCTTGATGGTTTCTTGTGCGTATAACAGATAAGATGCACCCGAAAAAAGGAATGTTATACAAACAGTTAATAATAATCTTTTCAACAAATTAGACACGCTATATTAGTAGTTAACTTATTTTTGTTTATCGAGTAAACGGGTTACTAACCCCATTTTGTCTTTAGGTGTGTGAACTTTTCCAAACCTACGATCTCGCCCTTGAAATGACTTAATTGCGTCATAAAGCTCATTCCTTCTAAAATCGGGCCAAAACTTCTTTGTAATATACAGTTCTGAGTAGGCAAGTTGCCACAGCAGAAAATTACTTATTCTGTACTCGCCACTTGTTCGTATTATTAAATCAGGATCTGGTATATTAGCAGTAGATAAATGATCGGCTATCATTTGGCTATTTATCAAAGAAGGATCTAGTCGATTTTCTTTTACGTGAGCGGCAATTTTTTTAACGGCTTCGGTTATATCCCATCTGCCCGAGTAGCTTAAAGCGAGGCACAATTGTAACCGTGTATTATCTTTTGTCAAATCAACGGCTTCTTCAAGTTCTGCTCTACAATCATTTGGGAAACGATCAAGCTGCCCAATAGTTACTAAACGAATATTATTTTCATTTAGATTTTTTGATTCTTTTTTGAGCGATGAGGCGAGTAGCCGCATTAATCCGTTTACTTCGAATGAAGAGCGTCCCCAATTTTCGGTAGAAAAAGCATACAAAGTTAAATATTTAACACCTAATTGTGCGCACGATTCTGTTATGTCTCGTACCGAATCTACCCCTACCTTGTGCCCATGAAGACGTATGCTACCATTTTGAGTAGCCCATCTTCCATTCCCATCCATTATAATGGCAATATGCTCAGGAATGACACCAGATTTTTTCAAATCTTCTTGTTTTTGTTTGTCTTCCTCAGACTGGGTAGTATTTGTTAAAGTGAGCTTTTTCAAATAATTAATGGGCTAATTTATAGCCTGCAAAATTAGGGTTTTAATAGTGATATAGCAAAATAAAACGTATCTATTTCAACTTTATTTCTTGTTTAAGAGAGATCATTTCCAGCATGGCTAACGCAGCCTCCCCCCCTTTGTTTCCTTTCTCACCAACTCTTTCTAAAGCTTGTTTAGTATTGTCGGTTGTAAGAACTCCAAAAGCTACAGGAATATTGTACTTGAGATTTAATGCCGCAACACCAGTAGTAACTGCATCACATACATATTCAAAGTGCGGTGTTCCACCTCTTATAACAACACCTAATGCAATTACACCATCTAAGCTTTTATTTTCTAAAAGAAATTGTACCGCTAAAGGCAACTCAAACGAGCCTGGACACCGAGCTATAGAAATATCCTCTTCACGAATTCCATTTCCTTTAAGAGCGTTTAGTGCACCTTCTAACATTTTTTCTGTGATGGCCGAGTTCCATCTAGAAACAACGATTCCAACTTTTGCGCCTTCATTCTTAGAAGTCCCTTCAAAATAGGTACTAGACATTTTTAATCAATCCTTTAATTTTATTAATTTTTTGCGCTGATCTGTCATTCTTTTCATTTTCTCTACATGCTTATAGGCTATGGTAACAACCCCTACATGCGAATACCCTTCAGTATAACTTCCATGATAATCGCTACCACCCGTTTTAAGTAACGCATTATTATCACAATATTCTGTGTAATTGAGCTGTTTTTGCCAACTGTGACTTGGATGGATACATTCAATACCATCTACACCTAAGCTTACCAGCTCATCTACTTCTTCTTGGGAGTAGAAACGACCAGGATGTGCAACTATTGCTGCACCTCCAACATTTTTAACAATTTCTATAGCTTCTTTCACATGAGGATATTCAGTTTCAAAATCTCCAAGCTTATCATTACTTAAATATCGAATAAAAGCCTCTTGTATGGTACTAACATAGCCTTTATTGATGAGTGTTTTAGCAAGATGTGGCCTACCAATATTTGCGCCATTTGCCAGAGCCCACACTTCATCATACTCAACCCCAACCCCTTGTTTGTTTAAAATATTGATAATTACTTTAATTCTTTTTCTGCGAGCAAATCGCTGTTTTAGAACAAACTCTTTAAAGTAGGTGGAGTTAGTATCAAAATAATACGCTAGCAAGTGACATTCCGTATTATTAAAAAGAGTTGTAATCTCTACACCAGGAATTAGTTCGATTCCTTTTTCATCGGCAATTGGTTTTGCTAAACTGTAGGCCTCGAATGTGTCGTGATCGGTTATAGCTAGTGCTTTTAGCTTCTTTTCTGATGCAAGAGTAACCGCTTCAACTGGCGATAGCTTACCATCAGAACAGGTTGTGTGTATATGTAAGTCTGCTTTGCCGGTCATGAATTAGTTTCCACCAAGCAGAGAGTGCATTTTACTTGAAGATTTGAGTAACTGTAATGCATTATCAAGTTGTGGATCTACTTTTAGTTCTGCAATGGTGCGTGCTTTTTGCCCATTATATCGTGATAAAATCTCAAGATATAGATTTTCTTCAATTACCGTCTGTTCCACTTTTAATTGCTCTTTCTTATGGGCTTCAATCAATTTTGTTATGTTTTCTAAATTTGCTGCTGTTTCTTTAATATCATCTAGTTCTAACTTTAGCTCAGCTAATTCTTTTTCTGAATTTGTTTGGTAGTAAAATTCAGATTCTTTTAAAAATTTTATAAACTCAGCATATACACTTTTAGGCAACTCTTTAAAGTCAATGTCTTGGTGTTCTGCTTGATATCTTGTTGCAAAATCGAAGTACATTCCTTTTTGGAACAATGCTACTTGAAGTAAACTAGGTTCTTTAGCCCTTGCTACTATATCTGGCTCAATACCTCTTCCTTCAAAAACTTCTCTACCATTACGAGTTTTGAACCCTTTGTTTGTAGATTCACGTTTAACAACACCAGAATTCCTTCCTTCGTGGGTATAATCTATCGATTGAATACTTCTTCCACTTGGCGTGTAATAGCGCGCTATGGTAATTTTCATAGACGTATTATAGGGTAAGCTTTTTACAATCTGTACTAGCCCTTTTCCAAAACTACGCTCGCCTATTATCAATGCTCTATCTAAATCTTGTAGAGCGCCGGCAACCACTTCCGATGCACTTGCACTTCCACCATTCATTAGAATAATTACGGGCTGGGTAAACATAACAGGCTCTTTAGTCTCAAAGGCCTCATTGTATTCTTTTATTCGTCCTCTATTTTCTACTACGGTTAAACCTGGCTCTACAAATTTATCAATTATAGCTACTGCTTCTTGTAAAATTCCGCCGGGATTATCTCGTAAATCAAGTACAAGCCCTGTTATTTCTTTAGCTTCTGTAAGCTCAACTAATGCGAGCCTAACTTCTTCAGCTGAGTTCTCACCAAACTGGGATAAACGTATATATCCTACATCATCCTTTTGGCCTACATAGCCATAGTGAGAGATGTTTTTTACTTCGATACGTTCCCTTTTCAGCTCAAAATCTAAATCTTGTTCTACCCCATACCTCCGTATGGTTAGCACAATTTTTGAACCAACTTCGCCCATCGTTAAAGACTGAACTTCTTCAGGCTGTAGATTCTGTGTAGAAATACCGTCTATGGCAATAATTTCATCCCCAGCATTAATTCCTTTCCTATGGGCTGGGCCACCTTCTTGTGGCGCAATTACAACTATTTTACCTTCGCGGTAACCTGCTTCTAATCCTATGCCAGCATAATTGCCGCGTGATAGAATTTCGGCTTCTTGATTTTGAGATTCACTATAAATGACCGTGTAGGGATCAAGTGTTTCCAGCATAGCGTCTAGACCTGTACGCATTAGTTTTTCTGGATCAACATCATCCACATATTCTAATGCTACATTTTCGTATGCTTTGCTGAAAATTGAAAAGTTCTTTTTTATCAGGAAAAAAATATCTGCTTGTTGTGGAGCGAACGCAACTCCTATAAAAAGAAGCACAAGCAGAAGGGATCCAATTTTTCCTATACGCGTCATTCTAACTAATTAACCTTACTGATTTTTAACACTTGGCCAACATAAATTCTTGAGCCACTAACATTGTTTAGCTGTCTTAAAGTTGCAATTGGAACGTTAAATGTCTCTGCAATTTTACCTAAAGTGTCATTCTTTTGAACAGTGTAAGTTCTAAACTCGCCTGAGGTTGTTGTTGCTGAGGCTAGTAAATTGCTTCCACCACCTTTCTTCATATTTTGTTTTGCACTAAAAGACATGCTGTTAATTTGCTCATAATGACTTTTTTGTGCCTTTGGAACAAAAACAGAGAGCTTTTGGCCTGGTCTAATAGTATTACTTACGCCATTCCAAGTTCTAATTTGGTAGCTCTGCACATTATACCATTCAGCAATATGCCCAATAGTATCGCCAGTTTTAACGGTATAAGTAATTTTCTCAGTGTTAGCAGGTGCACTTGTTCTAGTTGGTGTTGTTGTTCGGCTACGACTAGTATTGGTTATATTTGTAGGTTGATTTGCAGATATTTTACCCGCACTACCTTGTGGTAATGGAATAACTAACTTCTCACCTGGATAAATAACTTTTCCGAGATTCTCGTTACTTGCATAAATTCCTCTTACCGTAGTGCCGTACTTTCGAGCAATAATACCAATAGATTCACCACTTCTTACTGTATGCATGGTAATACTTTCAGCTCTATTGTCTTTAGGTATATCTTTGTAAGCAATTAAAAACTGCTCTTTATTACCAGTAGGTAATTTTAATGGGTATTTGTCGCCTGGAGGGGTCGCCCAACGGAGTAATTCTGGGTTATATTTTTTTATTTCTTCGGTAGTAATACCTGCAGCTCTAGCTAAATCTTCTAATGGCATTAAGCCTTCTACCTCAACTACTTCGTAAGAGTATGGTGTTGCACCATATTTCTTTTGAAATCCGAATTCTTCTGGATTCAAGCCAATCATAGCGGTTGCAATAAAACCTGGCACATAGCCTCTGGTCTCGCGTGGTAGGTAAGGATATGCTTCCCAATAATCTTTCTTACCACCAGCTCGGTCAATCGCACGCTTTAGACCTCTAGGGCTAATATTATAATTTGCCATAGCTAGGTGCCAATCACCCCAGATATCATGCAAATCTCTTAAATGCCTTGCTGCTGCACGGGTTGCTTTTTCTGGATCGCGGCGTTCATCTACCCACCAGTTAATTTCAAGCCCATAAACACGTCCTGTTGCTGCAATAAACTGCCACATACCTGAAGCCGCTGCCCAACTACGTGCGGTAGGATTTAATCCAGACTCGATAAAAGCTAGGTAAGCCAATTCTGAAGGTACTTTCTCTTCTTTTAGAATTTCTTGAATCATTGGCATGTACGTACCAGAGCGTTCTAACCATAACTCCATTACTTCTGGGCGCTTTAAAGTGTAGTACACCAAGCTGTTTGTTACAAATCTATTTTGAATGAGTGGTACTTCCGTTTTATTTAGAACCACATCTTTAGGAAACCTAAAATCTTCGGTTAAAGCAAAATTTTCTTCCGAAAATAGCTCTTCATGAATTGCAAATATCTCGCCTTGAGGCTCTAATGCAGATTCTGTGATTCCATAAAAATTACGATATTCAGAAACTATTGTTCTAGAAACCTCAGCAAATCGACGATCTGCTCTTATCTCTGGATAGTCATCAAGCAGAGCTTGTGAAGCATTCACTGCATCGTTAATATTGATTTCAGCTTCAATTAGATTGTCATCTATTTGCGCTTCTAGGCTGGCAATATGTATTTGATAGATATCAGAGATACGACGTAACACATCTTTTTGAAAACTATCAAGTTCAATGTTTGCAGGTTGTTGCGTCTGTTGTTCATCCACAGTTTTAGCCTCCATTGGGTTATTAACGGGTAATAACCTAATTGGCATTCTCTCAATATTGACACCACTGGTGTCTTGTGCATTCACAGTTGTTGCCCCTGCTAAGATTAGGACACATAGTAAAGTTGTATATAATTTCTGCATATCAAATTTATGATTTGTAAAACTCGTTTATAATAGTGATTCTTACCCTTAATTGCGCATATCCTTGTCCTAAGAGGTTGATGCTTAAACACGCAAATTATAGAGTTATTGTATAGTTTTTGTACAATTTAGATTTTATTGTTCCTGACCAGTCCATCTTTGCACTAGTGGCCACCTTCTACCTTGGCCAAATGCTTTTGCGGATAGTTTTAATCCTGGTGCTGCTTGGTATCGTTTGTGTTCATTTAAATCCACAAGTTTCAGAATTCGGTCTACTGTAGTGGCATCAAAGCCTTTATCTAAAATTTCCTTTCTAGACCACTGCAACTCCAGATAATAAGTTAAAATTGCATCTAATGTTGGGTAATCCGGTAAAGAATCGGTGTCTTTTTGATCGAGGCGTAATTCTGCACTTGGCACTTTATCTATAGTAGTTTGTGGAATCACTTCTTTACCATAATGCTCTTTATTCATCCATTCGCACATTGCGAAGACTTCCGTTTTATATAAATCTGCTATAACTGCTAACCCGCCAGCCATATCACCATATAAAGTGCAGTAGCCAACAGCAATTTCCGATTTATTACCCGTAGTGAGTACCATATATCCAAATTTATTGGCTATTGCCATCAATAAGTCGCCTCGGCTTCTACTTTGAAGATTTTCTTCGGCAACATTGAACTCTGCTCCGTTAAAAACTGGCTCTAGTTGTTGCAGAAATACATCATAAATTGGCTTAATAGGTATTTCTAATAGTTCTATGCCAAGATTACTTGCAAGAGTTTGAGAATCACTTACACTCCCTTCCGAAGAAAAATGAGAAGGCATAGTTACTCCAATTACATTGTCGGCACCTAATGCTTCTACGGCAATAGCGCACACCAGCGCTGAATCAATGCCACCACTCAAGCCTAAGATCACTTTTTGGGCAGCACTTGATTTGTGGAGATAATCACGTAACCCAAGCACTAATCCATCAAACATGTTTTTTATCATGCTTGGTACTTGTGCTTCTGCATCAATCGGACTTTCTGTTTTGAGAGATTGAGTTGTAGCGTCATACTCAACTTGAATGTGACTTTCTTCAAATCTTTTTGCACGGCTCACTAAAACACCTTTAGAATCTATTACTAAAGAATCCCCATCAAATATCAGTTCTGAATTCGCGCCAACCTGGTTTGCATAAAAGATAGGTCGGTTTAGTTCTTTAGCTTTTTCCTGCAACATCTTTACACGACTTTCTGGCTTGTGTTTTGTAAATGGAGAAGCAGAAATATTAATAATTGCCTGAGCCCCTCTACTTGTTAGCTCCTTTGAAGGGTTAATTGCGTAGGTGTGATAATTTATCTCGTTATTATTTGCCCAAATATCTTCGCATATAGTAACACCAAACGAAATTCCATTAATAGTAATAGGCTCAAGTTCAGCGGCCGGCTCAAAATATCTAAGGTCATCAAATACATCGTAAGTTGGCAATAAAGCTTTATGTGCTCTTTTTATCTCTTTTCCGTTTTGAGCAACTATAGCCGAGTTATAGCATTTACGCCCTACACCCTTGTCATTCTCAGTTATTGAGCCAAAGACAACCGCCATTCCTTTGGTGCGCTCTATAAACTCTGTGTTTATTTTGTAGCATAGTTCTCTAAAAGCACTACGCTCTATTAAATCTAAGGGTGGGTAGCCACAAACAACTAGCTCTGGAAGAATTAGCAACTCTACCCCTTGCTGCTCTGCTTGTTCAATTGCCTCTATTATGAGGGCTTTGTTGCCTGAAAGATCACCGATAACGGTATTGATTTGAGCTAAACGTATATTCACTGTATATAATTTTATTTGCGCTAGTAAGATACATGTTTAGTTTTTAAACACGAAGTTTGAAGCTGATTAAAATAGTTCGATATCTAAGTTCTTTTTAGAAGTTTTAGACCGCTCTAATTGTTAATTATTTTAAGCAAACATGACTTTATGCAGTATAATATTACTTAATAAAAGCTATTTACATAATTTTAAGTATGGTTTTATCCGAAATAAAGCATCATATATTTATGCTAAAATACTCCTTTTATTAGCCAATTAAACACCTATCCCATTGTTTTAACTAGGTATTATTTTTTTATTCTAAGCGCACTATCAATATGTATTATTACTATAAGCTGGGCATTAAATGCTTTGCCAAATTGCGTTCTGCTTTTTTCTTAAGAACAGTTTTATATATTCGCGAGCAAGAATTCCCAACTAACCAAGGATAAAAAATGAACATGAAATTAAAATCGCTACTTACATTTATAGTTGTATTGACTATTGGTCTAAGTAACTTACAAGCACAGAGAACTGTGATTCATGCTGGTACTTTAATAGACGGTGAGTCGAACAGCGCACGAAATGAAGTAAGTATTATTGTAGAAAATGACATAATTGTCTCTATCGAGAATGGTTACGCTAAAGCCAAGAAAAACGATACTGTAATTGATTTAAAAAATAAAACAGTATTACCTGGCTTTATTGATTTACACGTTCACATAGAAAGTAGCTCTAACCCAAATAGTGCTATTGACAGATTTAGATTAAATGATGCTGACAGAGCTTATCAAGCAATGGAACTCGCAGAAGCCACTTTGATGGCTGGTTTCACAACAGTAAGAGACTTAGGCGGCTCGGGCATTAACATCTCAATGAGAAACGCCATTAATGCTGGTAATTTTAGTGGTCCTAGAATTATTACAGTAGGTAGAACTATTTCCACCACAGGTGGCCATGGTGATCCAACGAATGGCTTAAAAAGCGATCTAATGGGAGATCCAGGTCCTAAAGATGGTATAATAAATGGTGCTGATGATGCTCGTAAAGCAGTTAGACAGCGCTATAAAGAAGGTTCTGATCACATTAAAATTACAGCCACTGGTGGTGTTTTAAGTGTTGCAAAATCAGGTGATGCTCCTTTATTTTTCGCTGACGAACTAGAAGCTGTTGTACAAACTGCAAAAGAATATGGCATGCACGTTGCTGCACATGCTCATGGTGCAGAAGGGATGAAGCGTGCGGTTGAAGCTGGTGTTTTAACCATCGATCACGGAACCAACATGACTGAAGAAATCATGGATTTAATGATCAAAAAAGGTACTTACTTTGTTCCAACTATTTCTGCAGGAAAGTGGGTAGCTGAAAAAGCTAAAATTGATGGATATTACCATCCATTAGTAACACCAAAAGCTTTAGAGATTGGCCCACGTATGCAAGACACTTTTTCTCGTGCGTATAAAAGAGGCGTAAAAATTGCTTTCGGAACCGATGCAGGTGTTTTCCCACATGGTATTAATGCGAAAGAATTTGGCTATATGGTTGAAGCAGGTATGCCAGAAATGGAAGCTATCAAAAGTGCTACTATTACAGCCGCTACTGTTTTAGGTCTTCAAGATACTATTGGTAGTATTAAGAAAGGCAAAAAGGCTGACCTTGTTGCTGTTGACAAAGATCCTCTTAAAGATATTACTACTTTAGAGAAAGTTACTTTTGTTATGAAAGAAGGTGTTGTTTACACCAAATAGCACCTAGCTAAATAGGATTACTATTACAAAGCCCATATTTAATTATATGGGCTTTTTTTATTAACAGATTTTATATCAACTAATGTAAACGGTTTTTGTATTTACGAACTCATGTATTCCAAATGAACCGAGTTCTCTACCGTACCCAGAATTTTTTATACCACCAAATGGAAGTCGGGGGTCAGATTTAACAAAATCGTTCACAAAGCAACATCCTGCCTCTAACTCATTTGCCGCAATCTGCTCTGCCTTTTCTACATCACTACTAAAGATTGCTGCGCCAAGGCCATAAATACTATCATTTGCCACAGCTATAGCTTCCTTTTCATCTTTAACTTTTATAATGGATGCTACAGGCCCAAAAAGCTCCTCGCTATAAGCTGGCATTCCCTTTGCCACATTCTCGAGTATTGTAGGTGGATAAAATGCACCTTCATTATCAGGTATAAATCCCCCTAAAGTTAATTTAGCGCCCTTTTTTAAACTTTCTTGAACTTGTTTATGGAGTTCGTCTCGTAAATCGAATCGTGCCATGGGACCGATATCAGTTCCAGCTATAAGTGGATCATCCATCACTTTATCTTTCATGTTCATGGCGAAAGCTTCCACAAACTCGTCGTAAACTTTATCAACAACGATAAATCTTTTTGCAGCCACACAACTTTGGCCAGTATTAATTAATCGAGAGGTTACACATTTTTGAGCAGCATCTTTTATATCAGCATCGTCTAAAATGATATATGGATCGCTTCCACCCAACTCTAGAACCGTTTTTTTGAGGGCTTCACCTGCTTGGCTAGCAACTGCTTTTCCAGCTCTGGTGCTTCCTGTTAATGTTACCGCTGCAATACCATTATGCTGTATTACTGGCTTCATATGTTCGTTCTTTACTAGTAGTGTTCGAAATAAATCCTTTGGATAGCCTGCTTCATGCATAATACGTTCAATCTCAAGCGCACAGCCTGTTGTGTTTTCAGAATGTTTTAGAACCACGCTATTCCCTGCCATCAGCGCCGGTGCAGCAAAACGAAATAACTGCCAATATGGAAAGTTCCAAGGCATTATAGAAAGGACTACGCCTAAAGGTTTAAATGCTACATAGCTTTTTGATGCATCCGTTTCGACTAACTCATTTTCTAAAAACTTGGAAGCATTTTCGGCATAATATTCACAAACCCACGCACATTTCTCAATTTCCCCTTCTGATTGGGATATGGGCTTACCCATTTCTAAAGTCATGAGCTGCGCTAGTTCATTTACATTTTTGCGTAGTAGGTTTGCTGCTTTATTTAGGAATTTAGCTCTCTCTTCAAAACTGTTTTGTGCCCATATTTTCTGAGCTTTGTTTGCTTTTTCAATTATGCCATCCAAAGTGCTGGCACTCATCTCATCGTATTCTTTTATGACCTTCCCTGTAGTTGGGTTCACCGTTCTCATAATTCTCCTTTTATTTATCTATCAACGATTCAATGATATAACAAGACTTTTAAGTATCACATTCCGGCATAATTCGTTTCAACGCTTTCCAAAATTGTCGCTAAAACCTCATCCAATAATGTATCGGTCACAATGAGTGGTGGCGCTAAACGGATAAGAGTGTTTGAATGTAACGTCCAACCAAGTAGTATTCCTTTTTCTAGGCAATCTTCTACAACGGCTTTTGTTAATTCCCAGTTTTCTAGCTGTAAACCCAACATCGCGCCTTTCCCACGCACTTCAACTATTCCATCCCCAACTAGCTTCTGTTTAACCGTACGCTCTATTTCTAAAGCTCGATTTAAGTAGTCACCATCTAAAAGCTCTTTGAGATTTGCATGTGCAGCCGCACAACTTACAGGATGCCCTCCAAAAGTGGTTACGTGATTTAAAGGCGGGTTAAATTTCATTGCTTTAAATATTTCTGAGGAGGATACAAATGCTCCTAACGGCATTCCCCCGCCCATTGCTTTAGCCAAGCAAAGTATATCTGGTGTTACATCATATTGTTGAAAGGCGAAAAGACTTCCTGTTCGCATAAATCCTGTCTGTATTTCGTCAAAAATAAGAAGGGCTCCAACTTCGGTACATTTATCACAGACAGCTTGCAACCATTTTTTATCGGCGGGAATGATGCCACCTTCGCCTTGAATAGGCTCCAATATCACTGCTGCTGTGCTTGTGTCTATTATATTGAGTTCCTCAAAACTATTGAAATCGAGGAAGTGTACATCTGGTAGCAATGGTAGATATGGTTCTCTATACACGTCACGTCCTGTTACACTTAAAGCGCCATGCGTATCGCCATGATAACTATTTTTAAAGGAGACGAATTTACTTCGTCCTGTATGCTTTTTTGATAGTTTTAGTGCACCTTCTATAGCTTCAGTGCCACTGTTTACTAAGTAAACCTGTTCTAATGATGCGGGAAGCTGGGCAATAAGTAATTCGGCAAATTCAACCTGCGGCTTTTGTACAAATTCGCCATACACCATAACATGTAGATGTTTATCGACTTGCTCTTTTATAGCTTCAATCACTTTTGGATGCCCATGGCCAAGGCTGCTTACTGCAATGCCTGAAATAAAGTCGACATAGCGCTTACCATCCTTTGTGTAAAAATAAGGGCCTTTTGCATGGCTAATTTCTAGCCCAATTGGGGCGTCGCTTGTTTGAGCAATATGAGATAGGAAAGATTTTTTCAACTTAATTTTCTAGTCTGTTCAAAATAAACTATTATAATTCTAGTAATTAAATCAATTAGCATCAACTAGTAATGACACGCTATGATTCAAAAAGTACTAATAGTTCTGCTACTTGCAGTTGTATATTCAGCTTGTAGTTCGCCGAAAGGCACCCCCAAACAAACGGCTATGAATAAAACGCCTATTGTTGAAAACATATCTCCTGGAACTGCAATTGTACAATTTAAGGTTTTAAAAGAAGAAGCCACAACACAAGATTCCATATCAAATTTTTATATAGAGATTTTGAATGTTGAGCGTTATGGTTCTGCTACCCCTATCCTTTCGCAGGGTGAAGAACTCATTGTAGCCTTCTCAAATAATGACGTTTTAGCTGTAGGTGAGAAATATCTGGGTGTATTCAAACATTCTAAAAATTTGGTGCAAGCCAACAATAAGCCTAACTGGACACTTGACCAAATAAAATAACCGTAGTTATTATGAGCAATAATTTTATCACACCTAAGAAAATTGGCCGAGGCGCTATACTTTTATTTACACTTATTGCCTTAGTATTTTCATTCTCCTATTTCAATAATCCCTCAACCATTGCTTTAGAGAAAGAGCAAAGAAGCTTAGAGCAAAAGATTGAGAATAGAAAAGCTCGCAAAGATTATTTCATAAATATGCTCAGGGATCCTAAAACTAACAAGATTCCTGAATCGTATCGACTTAAGGAATTGGATTTTGCTAGAGATATTGACCAAAAGTATAAATCTAGCGGTTCTACATTATTAAATTGGCAAGAAGCTGGCCCTAATGTTGTGGGTGGCAGAACACGAGCTGTTGTTTTAGATATATCTGATCCTACTGGCAATACAGTTCTTGCTGGCGCAGCATCTGGTGGTGTTTGGAAATCAACTGATGGCGGTAACTCTTGGGTTATGAAATCTGATCCAAATAAAAATTTAAGCGTAACAACCATTGCCCAAGATCCTATTAATACAAATATATGGTATTACGGCGCTGGAGAATTTGATAATAATACCGCTTCGGGCCGTCTTTCTGCTGCTACATATTACGGAACAGGCGTTTGGCGCTCAATTGATTCTGGTGAAACATGGGTTAATGTAACCGCTGATATGCATGGCGTGGGAGATGACTCATGGAACAGCCCATACGATTATATCTCAAAAATCATGGTAAGTGCGCGTAATAGCCATGTATTTATTGCAACAAATGGTTTCGGTTTTTTTAGATCAAACAATGGCACTACATTTACGAATATTTTCTCCACCGATAATGAGCACAGATACCTTGATTTTGATATAGACTCACAAGGGAATATACTTCTTGTTGCTTCTGAAAATTCTGCCACATCGGGGGCTTTAACTACCATGCCTGGTATTTATTATTCAAGTGATAACGGCACTACCTGGGCAGATAAAACGCCATCAATATTCACCGCAAACCACAGCCGAAGCATAGTAGAATTTGCGCCCTCCTCAGAAAATTTGGCTTACATTTTCACTCATACTGGGCAGAAAAAAGCTAGTGTTGCAGAGCCTTCGGAAACAGTAGAGAAGCTGAGCTTAATTAAAATGGATGTTCTTAGTGGGCGAGCTGTGGATTTATCAGCAAACATCCCTGAGTTTGATTCGTATAGAGGTACTGCGCAAACCCAAGGCGATTATAATATGGCATTGGCTGTTAGCCCAACAGATACCAACCTGGTAATTCTTGGTGGAGTAAGTCTATTTCGCTCTACAGATGGTTTTTCTAAGGCACTCAATAGTTCTGATTGGATTGGTGGATATAACACAGATAACCACCACCCAGATAATCATGCTTTATTTTTTGATCCAAACAACCCTAATACACTTTGGAGCGCCCATGACGGTGGGGTTAGTGTTACTAATAATATTAGTTCAACACCTAGTAATACCACCGTTGAATGGCTCGCAAAAAATAATGGCTATAACGTTACCCAGTTTTTTACAATTGCAATTTCGCGAAAAAATGGTGACACTAGAATTGTTGGAGGTACACAAGATAACGGTAGCCCTTACTTTCGTTTAAATGATGCAAATGAAGTAATTAACGATATCTCTACGGGTGATGGTTCCTTCGCATACATTGGGGCCGAATACATGTATGTTTCATCGCAAGAAGGGCATTTATTACGTGTTGGTTACTATCAAAACACAGGTGAGCCACTCAATCCTTACGGTAATAAATACCAGGAACACGATTGGTCATATATTTACCCATCTGAGGCTACAAATAAATTATTTATACACCCTTTTGCAGTTGACCCATCAAACGAAAACACTATAATTTATCCAGATGGAAATGCTTTATGGCGCACAACCGCGGCAGGATCGATAGATGATTGGCTAGAAGATGGGGACGATACCTATTGGACCAAGCTAAATTTTTCTGCTGGAGCAGGATATACCATTACTGCCCTTTCTTTTACTGAAAATGCACCGAAAAGCAGGCTTTATTTCGCAGCTTCTAGTAATTCTTTATCTCCTCGAATCTATTATTTAGATAATGGCGGTACAACCCCTACCAATATTAGTATCCCCGGAGCTGATGCAGGAGTTCAAGTTAATGATATTGCTATAAACCCTTTAAATGGAAATGAATTAATAGTAATAATTGCTAATTATAATACTGTGGGCACTTATTATTCTAATAATGCAGGTGCAACATGGACTGCGATTGAGGGCAATTTAATGGGAGATGAGAATAATTTAGGACCATCTATTAGGTCTGCCGAAATTATTGAAGGTTTAAACAAAACGGTTTACGTATTGGGAACCAGTACAGGTGTGTATTCTACAACCACACTTGATGGCAATAATACAATTTGGACTAAAGAATCTCCAGATGTAATAGGAAGCGCAGTTGCTGGTGCAATGGATTACAGAAGTAGCGATCATACTCTTATTGTTGGTACACACGGTAGAGGAGCTTTTATTGCTACTGCAGGCAGTATTGTAGCCAATGAAGAGGGTACAAGAATATCAGAAAGACCTAATTCTTTTGAACTGGCTCAAAACTATCCAAATCCTTTTAATCCAAGCACCAATATTCAGTTTAACCTTCCTAATTCTGCAAAGGTTAGCATAAATGTTTTTGATATAAATGGACGAAAGATTTCTACGCTCCTTAATAACAGCAGCAGAAGCGCTGGTCAGCATAATGTTACATTTGATGCAGGAAATTTAGCAACTGGCGTTTATTTATATAGAATTAATGCCATCTCAGAAAGTGGAAAGTCTTTTGTACAGAGTAAAAAGATGACTCTTATCAAATAAACAGGCAGGCAGGCACATATTACAAACAAAAAAGGCAGCCTTTGTAAGCTGCCTTTAATTTTATCTCCAATCGAGTAATAAATCTAGAAACTCATTCTGTATACTTACCCCTTTATCACGGGCATACCACAAATGAATATCTTTTTTAATATCCTCGGTATCGTTGGCTGGGTTTGCCATCATTTCTTCAAAGAGTGTTTGTATTGCCATTGGTCGTGGCCCCCATGTGCCAATCTCTTCCAATGTCTCAGTGTCTAAGGCAATAAGTTTAGGGATAGAACGGCTTTTGCCATTGGTTAAATAGGCATCCATTACCTCAGGGTGTTCGTCTCTAAGAATTAATTTTAATTCTATATTTGAACTTATTTCAGTCATTTTATTTAGAAATGGTAACGATTGTGCAGCATCACCGCACCAGCCCTCAGTTAATACAAGCCATGTTATTTTTCTAGGATAGTTAGAAAGTATCTTTGTAAGCTCAGAATTTATCTCGCCTCGCTTATCCCAACGTCCTGATCTTTGCATGTTCATTTTAGTATAATCTAACATGTCCGCTTCGTTCTCATCGTTGGTAGTACGATTCTCTGCATATAATTTTGCAACTAAATCGCTGTACTCACCATAAGTATAGGCGTTTTCTATTAAGCTTCTCGTAATCATTGTTTTTATATCTGTATTCATAGTGGCTAAAGATAAATTCTTAATATGAATATTTTATGAACTTCTGCATGCATATTTATTTAATCTCAACTCTTCATAGTCATGCACATCAAAACATATAATGATTAATTAAAATTCACCTATACCTTCAATCTTATTCTGATTTGCAAGCCAGTTAATCTTATCTTTGTTGGCAACCAAGCTAGTTATAGTAATTAAGCAACTCTACAACTTATTTAATCTCGAAAAGGATGCCTCCAGCCACCTCTTCTACCACTTTCGAAACAATATTATCACCCAATGATTGGGTTAATAAGCAAACTCTGCATTCCAATCATGTAAATGCTTTAGTAGAAGAATACTTAGTTAAACGCTCGCAGCATGTTAGGATGCCTGTAATGGATTTTCTATTTGAATACTATTCATTTAGACCTTCCATGCTAAAACGTTGGTCCCCTGGGTTTGGAGTTGGGTTAGAATTTGAAGATGCCTCTACACTGCCCGACTTTAAAGAACTTAAAACTGAAGGTAACCTAGCTTGGATAGATTCAGCTCTATTCCCAAAAAGAAGGCTAAAACCCACTCGTTGGATTTTGAATATGCTTATAAATACACAGCATTCTCGTCCTTCTTTTGGATGTTTTGGAATGCATGAATGGGCAATGGTTTACAAAGCTGAAAAACCCCGCCACGATCAAATTCCATTACGTATGGAGCCAGATAATTTAGCAGCGTTTGTAGAATCTAGACCTTTACTTTGTACCCATTTCGACGCTTTTAGATTTTTCACCCCCGAAGCAGTGCCTCTAAATCGTTTTCAACTGTCACGCGAGAAGTTTGATGAAATGGAGCAACCAGGTTGTATTCACTCCAATATGGATTTATATAAATGGGCATTTAAATTATACCCATGGATTTCGAGCGATTTAATACTCGAAGCTTTTGAGTTAGCATTTGAAGCGCGCACCATCGATATGAAAGCGAGTCCCTATGACTTGCTTGACTATGGCTTAGAACCCATCAAAATTGAGACTGAAGAAGGTCGAATCGAATATAAAATAACGCAAGAAGCCATCTTCGAAAAAGGAAAACCAATAAGAGAAAAGTTAATCAACTCTTATAAACAGTTTTTCGAATATCTAGGTGAGGCCCCTGTTTAAGTTTTAATTGAGCCAAGCTGAACAGTTCATTAGAAAATAATCTCTTTAATTCGGCAGACAGATTTTTCCTAATCCAACCTGTACACCATTTACATCAAAGCTATTACCTTGAAGTAATTCATCTGCTAAAAAGGCCATTAGCGCAGCTTCTTTAGCATCGGGATGCATTCCAAGCTCTTCAAAATTTTTGACATCTGCATTCGATAAGCGTTCTTTCAAACTCTCCATTAGTGTGTTATTATGAATGCCTCCACCACTTGCGTAAAGTTCAAAACCTCCCTCTCCTACAATTTTATCAAAAGCGCGCGAAATACTTTGCACGGTGAGTTGTGTAAGCGTAGCTATTAAATCAGTTGCTGTTAGCTCTATTTGATATCCTTTCATCAACTCCTCAACCAACTCTAAATTAAAATCTTCTTGGCCTGTGGTTTTTGGGAATGGCTTTCGGAAATAGGGTTCGAGCAATAAATATTTCAATAATTCTGAATGAACCATTCCCTCTTTTGCAACACCTCCATTGGCATCATAGGGTTTGTTAAAATGCTTTTGCATCGCTTCATTAATCAACGTGTTTGCTGGGCCAGTATCGGATGTAATAATTTCCTCAGCACTATTTAGTGAAGGTAACCATGTGAAATTGGCAATTCCACCAAGGTTAAGAAGTATTCTATGTTTGGTTTGGTGACGAAATAATTTCTCATCCATTAACGCAACAAGTGGCGCACCTTCTCCCCCAGCTGCCGTATGTTTTTGTCGGAAATCGGAAATAGTGATGATTCCCGTTTGTTGAGCAATATGATCACCATCCACAATCTGCAAAGTGCTGTTGAAATCTTCTGCTGGTTGATGATAAATGGTTTGCCCGTGCGAGGCAATTAGATCTACTTCTCCTGAACTTTTGCCCCACTCTTCAAGAGCTTCCAAAATCCATTCGCCATACAAAAGCGCAAGCTCAGTATTAAGTACACAAAGCTCTTGTAAATCCACCGTTTGTTTAGATTGAATTGCGCGAATTCTAGCGCGAAGTGGTGCGTTATATTCAATCGTCTTAAAATTAGTAACTGCAATTTTTGCCTCCTCGCATTCACAAAGGGCAATATCTAGCCCATCTAGAGAGGTTCCTGACATCAAACCAAGAATTTTACGACTTGGTTTTTTAATAATTTTAGAAAGTTGTGCTAGTTGCTTGTTCATAGTGTAAACTCGGGGTATTTTTGAATCGAAACAAATCCAAAATGATGAATGATCCTGAAGAAATAGATTACCAAGCTTACGAAGAAGATTTACAATTCTTAGTTAACACTTTGAAAGAGAGTTTTGAATCTACCGATGCGCAATATTATGTGGATGACCATAATGATGTACTTTATGTTAAACTTGAAGGTTTAGCTGATTATCCTGATGATGAAATTGAGGAAATAGCTACTCCAATTTTTGAAGAGTTAGACATGGATTTTGATGAGATAATTCTTCTGCCTCTGTAAATTCAGTTATTAGAAAAGCGCTTTTTTATAAGTTTTAAAGCATCTAAATGCTTTGTATTTTAGGCTTAACTAAAATTCTTATCAAATATGAAAAGCTCTAATTCTGGTTATACAATGCGTTGCATTATGTGCAACGAGCTAAACGACGAACGTAAAACAAGCACATATTGCACCAATTGTGGTGGGGTTTTAACTATCGAGTATAATGAGGTTAGGAAAGAGATTCAGTTTCCCCTCAAGAATATTATACCAGATCCGATCAAAAATCATTATACAGCACTTAAGCACTTAACACGATTATCAGAATTGTATGGTGCTGATCTTTATGCCAAATTAGAACTTGAAAATCCCACAGGCTGCTTCAAAGACCGCGGAAGCTATGTGGAGGTTCTGAAAGCCCTCGAGCTCGGTGCTGACGCTATTTGCCTAGCTTCTACTGGAAACATGGCCGCCTCTGTTGCCGCTTATGCGTGTTATTTTAAATTGCCGTGCTTTGTATTTGTACCAGAAAAAACCCCCGATGTAAAGTTAGCGCAGTCTACCATTTTTGATGCTACCATCATCAAGATAAAAGGCGATTTTAGAACATGTGAAATGTTATGCCGCGAGTTTGCCAAATCAGGAAACTACTACCTAGCTGGTGATTATGTATTCCGCCAAGAAGGCCAAAAATCATTTTCCTACGAATTGCTAGAACAAGGCGGTGTTGACTACGATTATATTTTTGTACCTGTTGGCGCCGGAACCAATTTCGCAGCTATATATAAAGGCTTTATTGAAATGCAGGCAGCTGGCTTAATAAATAAAATACCAAGCTTTGTAGCCGTTCAACCAGAGCAAAGTTCGCCTGTGGTTGAGGGTATTTTTAAGAAAGAAAAGATTGTTAAAGAACAAGTACACACCATGGCCGATGCTGTAGCTGTTGGCGATCCACTCGATTTCTATAAAGTTCTTGATGCAATTAATAAAACGAACGGGCTTGCCTATACTGCCACTGAAAATGAGCTGCTTGAATCGGTTAAAGAAATGACAATTGAAGAAGGCATTTTTACTGAGCCAGCTAGCGCCATCCCTTTGGCAACTCTAAAGAATAATTTAGATGTGTTTAAAGGTAAAAAGTGTTTATTCGTTTTGACTGGCACTGGATTAAAAAGCTCACAAATTGTTTCCAAATATTCTCTTACATCGCCTGTATTAACACCAGACATGGAAGTTATTCAGCAGTATATAGATTCTGGTTTCCCTGCACTGCAAAAGAGTAGTTGGGGGCAGTCGCGTGAAATGATGATAGGCAATGTGACCTTAGACGAAGATCAAGCTCGCCTTTACGACAGCTACGTAAGCAGCATTAATAAAAAAGGCAAGGTACTGAGAGAAGAGGAAGTTAAAGCACTCAAATCACTGGTTTATAGTGAGCAAACAGACCTTCATTATCCTGTTGAAGTTTTAGATTATAAACTCACGGTTCGTAAACACGGCTTAGTTAGCGCTGCTGTTAAATTACGAATTGATGGGAATGATGAAGAGGTAATTTCATTGGACCAAGGGGTAGGCCCATTAGATGCGGTTTTAACTGCAATAAAAGCTGAGACCGACTCCTTTCTTGCTTTAGAGGTTACAAACCATGAGGTTGAGATTTTAAGCCCCGATACCGATTCTTTAGTTATTGTAACACTTACATTGAAAAAGGAAGGGCATTCATTCCAATCGAAAGGAGCATCTCCAGATACTATTGAGGCTCTTATTCAAGCTTTCCTTAAAGGATTAGCTATTGCAAATAAAGCGCTTTCTTAAATTAGATAGGGTGTTTTGAGATTTGTAAACGGAGTTCGATTCTATCCCGAGCACTCGAGGCTGGTCTCGCTGTTTATTCCTTATTATTCAAATAATAATAAAATCCATTTGGGAATGTGGTCTTAAATTAACTATTGACTGTGAGTATTCCCTCTCGTTTCTAGGACTTGATATTTCGCCCTTGCAGGGTTTTGTGTGCTAGAGGATTACTAATTTACGAGGGGCTTCACCGCCTCGCTAATGTATAACGCACATTCAGGGCTATTACAGCTTCATTTTATGAGATAGCAAAAACTATCGTTCTTCACCTTGCAGCGTTCGCAAATCGTATGCTTAAAATTAACGGAGAGCTTCTTCAAGTTCTAGCGATGCATTGCTGTCTTCATCACGGTATTTAATAATGATGGGGCAAGCCATACTAAGTCCTTCTTTCTGAGCCCATGCATTAGTTATTGGGCGAGATCCAGGTATTACAACTGCGCCAGCTGGAATGGCGGAACCACGCTCTAAGATTTTTTCATTCACAACATCATAAACTGGAATGGATTTAGAAAGAACTACGCCAGGCGCAATAACCGCACCTTCTTGTACCAAAATCCCTTCAACAATTACAACCCCTGCCCCAATAAAGCAATTATCCTCAATTATAACTGGATTCATACCAACAGGCTCAATCACTCCGCCAATTTGGACTCCAGCGGAAAGGTGTACATTTTTCCCGATTTGAGCACACGAACCCACAAGTGCATGGCTATCTATCATTGAACCTTCATCAACAAAAGCACCAACATTCACATACGCAGGCGGCATAATAATTACGCCGGGGGCAATATATGCTCCACGCCGTACAGAAGAACCTCCAGGAACTAGCCTTACCTCATCCTCAATTGTAAAGTAGCGAGGCGGAAGATTGTGTTTGTCAATAAACCCGTCGTACACGCCACTATAAGTAGCATTTACTCCATTTTTGAATGCCTCTAAAATGGCTTCTTTAACTTCTATATTGGCACTCCAACCCTTTTGGGTTTTGGTTGCTGATCTCAACTCACCAGCTTCAAGTTTATCTAGTACTTCTTCGTAGTTCATATTCATCCAAATAAAAAGAGCCTAATAAATAGGCTCTTTGTTAATTTACTTTTTATTTAAGGCTTGCTAACCAAGCATTTACATTTATATCTGCATCGAGCAAGGCTTCTTCTGTTTCAGATTTTAAATCATCTAAAGAAAGTGGGCTTCGCACCTCATTGTTTGTAATCCAACCTTTATGTTGCATAAGGGTTTTAACAGGTATAGGGCTTGGCGCATCAAAAAACTTGTCCGCATCAGCTACCCAATTCTTATATAGCAAATCTGTTTTGCCTTCTAGATTAAGTTGTAAATACTTCATGGTAATTTTTGGCCAAGCATTAGCGGCAACCGAAACATGCCCTACAGCACCTGCAGCTACAAATTCTTGAATTAAACTATCATCGCCACAATATAATTTTGCGCCGGGCGCTGCATCACCAAACGCTTTGAATTCTTTTACGCTACCACTTGCCTCTTTTAAACCCATGTAATGCGGATATTTTTTAAAGAGATGAGCTGGAACAGCAGGATCCATTTTTATACCTGTACGTGATGGCACATTGTAAATCATACAAGGGGTTTTGGTTTCTTCAAATAGTTGTTCGAACCATTTTATCTGCCCATTTACACCTGGTTTTGCATACATCGGTGCTACCAATAAAAGTGCATCTACGCCAACCTCGTCACAAAAGTGAATAAATTCAATTTGGGTATCTAACAAAAATCCACCAACTCCTGCCATCAAAGGAACAGTCAAACTCAGTGATTTAGCGAATAAGACCACTTTCTTTTTTTCTTCTGCATTTAGATTTAGGCCCTCGCCAGTACTTCCTAAAACTACAATGCCGATACCAGCTTCCTCCTGTTTACGAAGAACATTTTCAAAGCTATCGTAATCGATGTTTGAGTCTTCGTTCATTGGGGTTACTACGGCGGTCCAAAGCGGATAATTTTCCATTGTCTTATTTATTTGGTTATATGGTCAAATAGTGCATTAAAGGTAGATATACCATTTGTTAAAGTCTTGTTTACAACTAGTTGCTCGGTTGCCCAAATGGCGCCCTCTGCAAACAAAGCACGATCAAGGGCTTCATGTTTAAGTAAGAGCTCTTCGGTAGCTGTTGTTACTTTTAATTCATGAATTCCGTTCACATCTCCTTCCCGGGCTGAGCTAACTTCAGCATCTTTACCAAGCCATTCTTTCCAAGAAAGGGCTGTTCCACTTGGGGCGTCTTTTTTGTGAATGTGGTGCACTTCGTGAATGTGAAAAATTGGATCCTTTAAAATACTTGAACTTGCCGAAATTGTTTCTATACATTTCCGAATAATATTCATCCCTAAACTAAAATTAGAAGCAATCACCCATTTGGTATTAGCATCTTTAACCTTTTGATCTAAATCTTCAGGCCAATCATATCCTGTACTTCCCCAAGCTGCTGGTATACCTGACTGAAGTACTATGTCTAAAATTTCAGGAGCAGCATCACCTGGTACAAAAATAATAACAGCATCACTTTTTTGTAATTTCTCAACAGTGGGTGGGTTGCTTCCATCAAAAACCTGATCTAAGGAATCCCCTAGCATTTCTACTACTTTGCTACCCGTCTTCCCCGCACCAATTACTGAAATCTTCATGCTAATTCCTGTCTTCTATAAAGGTTTTATGCAATTTCCTTACAATATCTTCCGCATCAGCTTCTTGCACTAAAAAACAGATGTTATTTGAGCTTGAGCCGTGGCAAACTACTCGGATGTTATAATCTTCTAGCTGATTAAATAGAAGCCCACTCACACCTTTAGTTGCATTCAAATGATTACCGATTATGGCTATGAGTGAAAGTTCATTCTCAACCTTAACCTCACAAAACTTTTTAAGATCGTTAAGTACTGCTACGGTAAGTTCTACTTTGTTAGACGCATTACTCGCCGTATCTAAAGTTAGCGATACACTTACTTCACTAGTAGTCACTAAATCTACCGATATTTTGTGCTCTGCAAGAGTTTGAAACAATCTTGCTAAAAACCCATGTTGATGGAGCATCTTTAAACTCCGAATTGTGAGTAGTGTTTGATCTTTACGTACCGAAATGGCTCTAACTACAGGCTCGGTATCTGCTTTATGTACAATAGTAGTTCCTAATAAATCAGGCTCTCTACTGGATAAAACCCGTACTTTTGCACCACTTCTAATAGCTGGTTTTAATGTAGCAGGATGCAAAACTTTCCCACCAAATACTGATAGCTCGGCAGCTTCATCAAAAGAGATTTGAGAGATTGGAAAGGCTTCTTTTACTAGGCGAGGATCGGTGGTGAAAACCCCAGCCACATCGGTCCATATTTCTAAAGTATCTGCATTTACTGCCTCGGCAAATAATGATGCCGAAAAATCACTGCCACCACGGCCTAAAGTGGTAGTATTACCAAAAATATCGGATCCAATAAAACCTTGTGTTAGATAGATAACATTTTCAGATAATAGGGTTTTTGCCTTTCTACTAATCACATTATAATCTGGCTCAGCGTGGCAAAAATTTGAATCTGTTTTAATAATGGTACGCGCATCTAACCATTGGGCATCTATTCCGTGTTCTTTTAGAACTTGAATAAAAATACTGGTCGACATCAACTCACCGAATGCAAAAAGAGCATCTTTCCAACGCTTATCACGGCCGATAAAATCTAAATGTTGACGTAATTCAGACAAAAGTTTTTGAAAACGAACGCGTGTTTCGTCCTGACTTTCTAACTTTTCAATAATAGCTAAATGCCTTAATTCAATTTTTTGAATTGTTTCTTCTCTAGCTGTTGAACTTAATTGTGCCGATGCAAGGGTAACTAAATCATTTGTTGTTCCTGAAGTTGCGCTTATAACGATAAGACGACGGTTTGGATTTGAAGCAATTATTTCTGCACTGTGTTGCATAGCTTCAAAACTGCCAACACTAGTTCCGCCAAATTTAGAGACAATCATTTTATATAAATTCCATTCCTGAGTGAGATTGTGAGTAAGTGTGCAAAATACCACCTTCTAGCATAAACCATGCTATATTTTACGTGTTTTATATAGTTTTATTATTTTGAAACGTGAAAAGTATCTTTATCATATTCGAGTAATATTTACTACTCTAAGTATTCTAAATAAGCACTAAATTTTATGAGCAAAGGCATTAGTCTAAACCCAAAATTTATTATCCTTTTTTCCTTTATTCTACTCTCTGCGCTTGTCTCATGTTCCTCATCAAATGATGAAATAACACTCGCAGATTTAAATGAAGAGCTTGCTACTATTGCCTCAATTCAAAACTCCCAAGCTCAACAAACTCATGCCGATTCTCTCTGGGCAAAACTTCAACGCACCGGACAAATCCCATTCACACATAATACCTCTGCCATATTTTTCTATAAAGGTGCTGCAGAGAAGGTGAGCTGGAATGGAGATTTCAATAGTTGGTCGGGCGATAGAGATTTCCCCAATAAAGGAAATCAAATTGGTGGAACTGATTTGTGGATATTACGTGCTCATTTTCCGATTAACGCAAGGCTAGATTATAAAGTTACTGTAGATGGTGAATGGATGATAGATCCTGCAAATGCAAACGTTCAGTGGAGTGGGTTTGGACCAAACTCTGAACTTAGAATGCCTAAATGGAAACCAGAGCTTTTAAAAGAGCCTATTGCTGAAGCCGCAAAAGGCGTTCTTTCTAATAATAAGATTATAAACAGTCCTCAATTCGGTTATACCATTCAATACCAAGTTTATATACCACCGAACTATTCAGAAATTAGTGACTTGCCTGTTTTATATGTTACCGATGGTCATGAATATTCTGACGCCCAGCTTGGCGCAATGCCCATTGTTTTAGACAATTTACTTCACCAAAAGAAGATTCAGCCCCTTGTTGTGGTTTTTGTAGATACTCGAAATCCTGACGATTTAGCAGTTAATCGCCGCTCCGATCAATTCGCAGTAAATAGAAAATACCTAGATTTTTTTACCGAAACATTAATTCCTGAAGTTGAAACAACATATAAAATTTCAAAAATGGCTACTCAACGAGGAATTTTAGGGACTTCTTTAGGGGGATTAAATGCTGCTTATTTTGGATTTGCTCGCCCTGATGTTTTTGGGAAGGTTGGCATTCAAGCTCCTGCTTTTTGGTATAAGAAAGAGATTTATGATATAGTGAGAAATGCATCCGATAATCCCACCGACATATTTATGAGTGTTGGGGCTATGGGCGATAACTTAAATGATGCTGAGCGGATGAAAACATTATTTGAGCAAAGGACGGTTCATTTTTCCTATCTTCTCGTAAACGAAGGACATTCTTGGGGGGCATGGTCGGCACAAATCGACGACATCCTTCTTCAATTTTTCGGGAAATAACATATTATCATCTATTCAAACTTTACTTAGTACATAGATATAAAACCAGCCATATAACTAGAAATTAACAGTTACACATGTATTTAGCTTCTGCTCTTATAACCAACGACGCGGTCGTTCTGGGAATTCTTTTAGCCATTTTGGCACTCATTTTCACAACATCAAGCAGCTCCAATCCCTATTGGAAGAAATTCTATACTTTCGTACCCGCACTGCTTTTATGTTATTTTGTACCCTCTATATTTACAACTCTTGGTATAATCTCATCAGAAGAATCTAATCTCTATTTCGTAGCATCTAGGTATTTACTACCTGCTAGTTTGGTGCTACTTACCCTAAGTATAGATTTAAAAGGCGTGCTAAATCTTGGGTGGAGAGCAATCGCAATGTTCTTAGCTGGCTCGTTTGGTATTATAATTGGTGGGCCACTCGCTTTACTCATAATTGGTGCTATAAATCCAAGTATTGTGGGTGGTGTTGGCCCAGATGAGGTTTGGCGTGGAATGGCAACTATAGCTGGAAGTTGGATTGGTGGAGGCGCAAATCAAGCAGCAATGCAGGTGATGTACGAACCTAGCGACAAGCTTTTTAGTGCCATGGTAACAGTTGATATAATTGTAGCCAATATTTGGATGGCATTTTTACTGTACGGTGCTGGAATGAGCGCAAAAGTGGATAAATGGTTTAAAGCAGACTCTTCTGCAATTGATGAACTACGTAAAAACATAGAAAGCTACCAAGCTGGTATAGCTAAAGTACCAACCTTTGTAGACATTGTTAAAATTGTAGCAATCGCTTTTGTAATAACAGGTATTGGCCATTTAGTTGGCGATAACCTTGGACCTTGGATTGCCAATAACGCCCCCGCATTAAAAGATTTAAGTTTAGATTCTACTTTTTTCTGGATTATTGTAACCGCAACAACAGGTGGCTTAATTGTATCATTTACTAAACTTCGTGAGCTTGAAGGTGCAGGTGCATCAAAAATTGGTAGTTTATTTTTATACATACTTGTAGCAACTATTGGTATGCAGATGGATTTAAAAGCTTTTGTTGAAGTTCCTGGCTTTTTCGCAATTGGTTTAGTTTGGATTATTATTCACATAACCATTCTACTGCTAGTGGGTAAAATTATTAAAGCTCCATTTTTCTTTACTGCCGTGGGTAGCCAAGCCAATATTGGTGGCGCTGCTTCTGCCCCAATCATCGCGTCAGCATTTCACCCAGCATTGGCACCAGTTGGAGTTCTACTTGCCGTTTTGGGTTACGCTTTAGGAACTTATGGCGCTTGGATGTGTGCTGAAATTATGAGAGCACTGTACTAAATTTTCTCTGCATCCTTTTCTGATAATCGTTATTGGTTATTTGTATATTTACACTGATTGAATATTAACCAATAACGATTTTTTATTTTGAAAAGAGCCCTCAAGTTTCTGCTCGTTTTTGTTATAGTAGTAACAGCTGTTTTACTAATAACTACCTTTCCATTTTTCTCTGCCTTTAAAACACTGCTTTCGAATAGTAAAGGCATGGCTGAAGGAAGTGAATATATTGAACGCACTTATTCCCTTAAAAGCCTAGCTGAGTTTATTGGCGAACATCCTGAGTTCGTTTCCTTAGTTTCTTACAATGTCGATAACCCAGATTCTAGCATTTATTATCAGGCCGATGTACCTCGTACACTTGGCGTATTATCGAACATATTTCTTTTAGCTGAATACGAGCGCCAGGTAGAAGCTGGTATTCTCAATCCCCAAGACAAAATAAATATTGACGATATTACGCGTTTTACTCTACCTGATGTAAGCACAGGTTCGCACAAAGAGGCTCTTTCAATACTTCGGAAAATTGATTCAAAGCAAATTTCACTCGACCACGCTGTTGCAACAATGGTTCAAGTTGGCGATTTGGCTATTTCAGATTATCTCTGGTTCCTACTAGGGCAAGAAAATATTGAAGCGCTCATGGATTCTCTAGAGCTAGAACACACAGACCTGCCCCTACCATTTTCAGGTTTATATATTTCAATTAACCCAAATTTATCTGATACTTCTAAAACTTTCACAAACGAAGAAGTCATAGCACTTGCTACACGTTTTAAAAACGACGACGATTTTAATAAAAATGTGACCTCAACTTTTGATGATAATCGCATTGGAATCAGCTTTATGCAAGAACGTGATGCCCTTGCTAAATTCCCACAAACTACTGCGCGCGAAATGGCTCAGGTAATGTTTAAATTGCAGAAAGATGAGTTCATATCTGAAACGGTCTCTGCCAATATTAAACAGAAGATGAGATGGGTATTTGGTGGAGAAACAATTCCACTTACTTTTGACGACTATGGCGCTATTTACGATACTCGTATGGGAATGCTTAGTGGAATAGATGTAGGAACTTCCATATTTACTGGAAGCACGTCTGCACAGGCCATGTTCTTTGATCGACTTCCTGTCGCCTTTTGGATGCATCTTTCTGCTAATCACATGCAAGAAGATTTCCAACAACGCATTATTTGGGATCCCGCTTTATTAGAGGTTACACTCCTAGAAATATCTAAATCAGAATAAAATGTCTAAGTACCGTTTACTTTCACTTTTTTGGATCATACCAGCTTATCTATCATTCATAGTATTTCAGCAAGCTATGGTTCACTTTGGCTCAAAAAAAACTATTGAACAAGGCGTAAGTTATGCTGCCGAGGTTATAGACCTTCAAATGAAACAAATTGCTGCCCAAAGTAACGGTTTTGTAGTTTTTAAATTTACTACACCCGATGAAGGCGTACTCACGCGTAAGCATACACTTACAGTGCAGATGGCACAAAAAGTGATTAAGAACAACATTATTCCAATTAGTTACAGAAAAGGTGGCTATCCCGAAATTGTATTAGTGCCAATTTATGGTATTCAATACACCACCTCGTTATATAATATGTGGGTTGCCATAGCAGCGTTATTATTTACAGTTATTGCGGGCATCAAAATTCAACGCTTTTCTAATGCTAGAAGCAAAACTGGTGTTGAGAAACTTAATATAGAAAGGATCAATTAATGGCTAAAGGCACTTTGTACCTTGTACCCACCACCTTAGGTAAAACACAAATTAATAACAGTTTACCAGAACATACTTTATCTGTTCTGCGAACTTTAGATGCTTTGGTAGTAGAGAATCTCCAATCATCGGTAAAATTCTTACACTGGGTAGGCGATACCGTTCCTGAATATAACATTGAGTTTTATCATCTTAACAAAAACACTCCAGATCAAGAGATTTTCAGTTTTCTTAAGCCCCTTAAGAAGGGCAAAAATTTAGGCTTATTATCTGAAGCTGGTGTGCCTGCTGTGGCCGATCCTGGTTCACGGTTAGTTAAAATGGCTCATCAGAATGGAATTAAAGTGGTTCCTCTTGTTGGCCCATCATCTATACTTTTAGCGTTGATGGCAGCTGGCTTTAATGGACAGGAATTCGCATTTCATGGCTACCTTCCTATAGATGCTAAAAAGAGATCTCAAATGCTTGTTCAGCTCGATGGGGAATCACGACGCCATAACAGAACACAGTTATTTATGGAAGCTCCACATCGTAATAATGAGATGCTGAAGAATATACTTGAAGTGGTTAGCGATGAAACTCGAATCTGCACCGCTACCGACCTCACATTAGATACAGAATTAATTATTTCGCAAACAGTAGCTGAGTGGAAACAAACAAAGCTGCCTGATTTACACAAACGTCCTACTATTTTTGTGCTTTATTCGCGTTAATATATTCACCGTCCAAAAAAAATCCTGCTCTTATTACAGAACAGGATTTCAGAAATACTACAGACCTTATTTAAAATGGACTATAGATTGCTAAGTGATTCTTTAAAGGGCACCAGCCTTCGTTAAAACATTTACTACCTCTCCGTGACGTTGAGCTATTGCTTGGTCTTTTGCCGACCACCCACGATCGTCTAATACATCCACACTGCTCTTATTGTTAATTAATAATTGTACAATTTCGTGGAATCCATTTGTAGATGCCCAATATAAAGCGGTGGTACCACGGTTATCTTTATAATTAGTATCTGCACCAGCTTCAATTAATAGCTCTACAATTTGCAGATGTCCATGTTTTGCTGCTTTAAGAAGTGCAGTGCGCTGGTGAGAGTCTCTGGTATTTGGTTCTACACCTTTTGCAAGCAAGTTATGTACTGTTTCAAGGTCGCCAGTTTCAGCGGCATCAAGAAATATTTCTTCATTCATGATTATTTCTCCTACAGTTTTTAAATGAACTAGATTAGCACCCTCATTGTAATTTTTGGCGTGCTTAATGTCAAATTAAATTGCAGTATTCACATGAATATTAAATGAATTTTTATGTACTAAAGTATTCAAAAAAGCTGATTCGTTTAGTACAGAGGTTGCATCCCTAAAAGGGTGTATTTGTTATATCAATTTTACTGATTTGCATGATGTAATCTGAATTCTAAACAAGGCTCATGAATTCATTATGATGTATAGGAACCAGAAGTTCGGGCATGCATTACGAACGAGACGCTCGTAACAAGAGAAATGGTAGCTCATTCAAAGAACAACCATCTCATAACGAACAAAGCAAGGCTGCAACGCCTTGCCTGCGATTGCATTCATCCTTTGATTAAATCAAGATTTAACTGATTTAAGGGATTTGGCTTGAGGTATAAACAAGACTCATTCCAAATCCTAAGTTTTCAACAATCTATGAGTTACTAGATTTACTGTAAACCTAGAACTTCAGTGCCTTGGTTAAAAGTAATATCCACCGGTATGTTTAAGTGAGTTAGTTGAGCTAAAGACTCTTCTAATTCGACTGGACGTACAGTGTATTTTTCAACAAAAGCATTCACTGCATTATAATCGCCATTGCCTTGAAGCACTAGTATTTTCTCTGACAATGCAGCTACAGCTGGACCTACTTTTTCAAAATCTATACGAAATTTTTTAGTTGTTTCGTCGTAGCTAAAAGCTCCTAACTCTTTAAAGAAATTGTACCGAATTAAGTTTGCTCGCCCATGTGCACTCGCCGAGCCAAAACGAATTGAGCGAAAAATACTAGCTAAAAAGGTAACGTAATTGTCTTCTATAGTGCCCTCTTCTATCATTCCTTTATCAAAAAGAGATTGAACCATATATAAACCAAGTACGTCTGCTTTTCCTTCTTCTAATGCAGAAGCATGATTTTGCAGTGCCTCACGAACAGTACTTTGCCCTGTAATGGTGTTTTTTATGCCTAAACCATGTGCCACTTCATGAAACATAGTATTTCCAAAGAACGCATCAAAAGTAATATGCTTTTGTTGGTCGTCTGCAATTAATGATTTTGATATAGGAATAAGAATCTTGTCATATTTTGCCTGCATAGCGTTTTTTAATTGCAAGCGACGTGTTCCTCTTGCTAGCTGAACTTCTTCGTCGTTAGGTAAATTAATAGCAATGGTTTTTGAGCCTGCATTTGCATCGCCTGCATAATACACCACATCGTATGCGTTTAGGTCTGAATCGCTTCCAGGCACTTCCTTCTTATACTTATCAGCTACGGGTAGGCCAATTTGTAGTTCGGGCAGTACAGCCGTGTATTTAGAAAGACGCTCACTCCAGCTTTTATCTTTTACAAGCACATAAGATTCGTTTGCCGCTTTATAACCATAAAGTTGATCTTCGTAATTTTCGATGGGACCAATAATGATGTCTATTCCATTATTTTTCATATCCATCCAAGCCAAATCGCTTTGCTGATATTCATTATTTTCTAGCGCATCAGCACGTAGGGTAAGGTATTTCTTAAGACCTGCATCATCGGCATATTTTGCTGCTTCACGGAGTTTTGTAGCTGCTTTACTGTGGTATTCTGCAAATGCTTCATTATATGGCACTGTTTTTAAATTACCCGCATCGTCGCGCCTAACTAATGTATAGAGGCTATTTTTAGAATCTGAATCCCAAGCTTCAAACTCTTCTTTGGTCATATCTGTGGGATAGAAATTAGCTCCTAATGGTTTTTCACCCACACCTTCAATAAAAGGATTATTTCCATCTATACGATCCCATGGGCCGTAATTTATAGTAGCAAATTCCTTCTCCTTATCATTTAAACCTGCTAACAATTCATTCTTATCGCCATAAGCTTGAATCCAAAATACTTTGGTCATTTCTTGAGCTGCTTCAATAAGCAATGGTATCATTTTCTGCTCATTCTCGGTTAGCTCACTTACATCTGTGGTAAGTGTAAAGCTCGTGTATTTACTTAAGAGCTCATCAATTTTCTCAGTTTTGGTATTATTAGTATTACACGCTATTAGTGATGCTAATAGCAATACGCCTATTACTTTTTTCATAATTGAATCATTTTGTTTCGACACTTTCCGCTTTAGCTTCTTGAATGGCTTTGCGGCGGTTAATCTCGGTTAATATAAGTTCTGTAATTTCACTTTTCAGTAGAAACTCGTATCTGATATCTAGTACATACGCTTTTACCTTTAACTGAACGGCAAACATACGCTCTGTAATAGTGTTTTCTACATTCACTACAACTGGTTTATTCATGTACACATACCTAGAGGTGATTGCTGCCTTATAAGCAATCTCTTTCATCTCTGCTATATTTACAGTAGATGGTAAGTAGATGGATGCGACTACTTGGCAATATAATTCTCCAGTATTTGAATTCGAAACCGCATTATTAACAATATCGGCATTTGGCAAGCTTATAAGTGAATCGTCGGGGGTTACAATTCGAGTTGAACGCAAACCAATTTCTGTAACTTCGCCGTACATCCCATCTATTTCAATCTTATCACCAACTTGAAAAGGGCTATCTAGGATTATAATAAAGCCCCCGAAAATATTTTTTAGAATATCTTGAGAAGCAAAACCTATTGCCAAACCAATGGATGCACCCACGGTAAGTACGGTTTCAATGGGCGGATCTATAATTCCACTTATTACAAAGAATATGGCAATTGTCCATATACCAACATTTAAAAAGGGGATTATTCTCTTTATTAGTAACCTATAAGCAGGCTGGTTTTCAGCTAAGCGACTTAATAGAAAAACTAGAAGCCTGTTAAAGAGGAAAGTGAAAATTAAGACAAATAATATTGCTGTAACTTTAGTTGCTGAAAATAAATCTTCGAACTGAACAACATTAGTATCTATAGTAATACCTGTTGCACCTGCTGTGTCTTTACTTGCAACTGCGATGGTATCTTGGGTTGCAACTACAATAGTGTCTTGGGCTGTGCCATTAGTAGAATATTGTGCCCAAGCATTTGGCATAGACGCGCTACCCATCAACAAAAAAGCGAATATATAAATTGTGTTTTTCATAGGGTGCCTTTAATGGATTATATTTCTCTTTTTGAGTAGACGAAGAACCTGCCTTAATACAAGCTGATTGAGTGTATAAAGCCCATTATTCTCTAATAATACACCCCTTGATTTCAATCTTGAAAGCAACACACGGCTATCTGATAGGCCAATATTCATTACCCGTGCAAGCTCTGCTACTTTAAGAGAATCGTGCAAAATGAGAAATGCTAAGGCAAATAATATTTCAGAGGTTAGTATTTCTAATCCGTCGAGATTTATAGCACGAAAAGGCGAGACTGTTATTGTTCTTCCTTCCACCTTTTTAATAGATCGCAACCATAAGATGATTGCAACCGATGCATTACCTTCTGCAATATCTGTCATTTCATGAAAATATAAATCTGACAAATATTTTTGAAGTTCATCCTGCTTATGTATTCTTTTTTTATAACCTCTAGAGCGTTTTGTTACTTCATCAGCATCATAATCAAGGCGGTAAACACTTTTAGAATGCCTATTCATAATTACTGTTTTTAGTTGCTCATCAGTCATTACATCAGTAAAGAGCAAGTGGGTAAAATGAGTTTCAATACCTTCGGCTTTATTCAGAAAATCCCATGCATAACGCGAGCAGGTAACAACCCAAAAGACTTTATCCTTCGTTTCTGAAATAATGAGCCATAATGCCTCAAGTGCATCAAAGCCATTAATATTGCGCAAAAACATATTTTGCAAACCTTCTAGATATACTATCGTCCCTTCTTTTTGGTTGTTAATAAATCGAATTAAGGTTTCAGGTTTATGAACATCTGTAGCGCCAAAACTACTTGCAAAAATGCTTAACAGTTGCTCTATACGCCACAATGAATTAACAACATCGATGGTAAGCTCGGCTGGTTCTTCTTCAAAAGTTGTTTTAAATCGTGTTATTAAGGTTGATTTACCACTACCACGTTCGCCAATTATAGCCACATTTGTTGCTAACCCTTCTTGCCATGCTTCGTGTGCTTTGGTAATGTGTAACACATTATTTGAAGCATTTACAAAAAGCTCATTTTCAATTTCAGCGGTGTATTTGAATAATTCCCGATATGAACGTGGAAGCTCTGCAACTTTAGCGTCCGTTTCGGTTAAGTAAGTACTTAAGTCAACGGTTTTAAACTTACTTGGATCTTTTATAACATTAAAGCCAAACAAACGCTGTATAGGCAGAAATAGAATCTTAAATTTTCGAATCGAAAATCGTAAAAATAAAGCAACTCCATCTTGGGTTTTTGCCCAATAGGCAATAAGATGGTTTTTAATTTTGGGCCACCTAGGTATATTCTTAATAAAGGCCTTAACTTTTCGGATGGTAAACCTTGAATATAATGCCACCTTACCTCGAATTTTAGTCCATAGGCTGCTTAGATGGTTTTTTACTTTAGTCCATTTCGGTATTTTCATAAATAGAATTTACAAATATGTTTGATTGATACAACTATTTGCACAATTTATAGTTAGTTATATTCGAATAATAAATAAAACGGTTTTATAAAAACATACTTTTTATGCAGCTAAGAATACCTTAATTTCGACTGTCATCTACAATAAAATGCTTTTTCAATTTAATAAACTCAAAAGGGTGCGAATGTATTCAGTGCTTAGGCTGTATTTAGCCTCGCTTTTTTTAGCTCTTTTTGCTGTAGCGCCAGGTTTTTCTCAAAATCATCTGTCTCGCATTTCTATTGTTGATAGAAGCGATGGCTTAGGTGCTGTTTTACGATACCATTTAGTTGAAGCTATAGATTCATTCTCAGTTAGCCAACCCGCCCCAGATTTGATTCAAATGGTACTCTATCAGCCTGATATTGATACCACTAATATTTTACTTCCTGAAAGCGATCATAATTTAAATGAGATCCATTTATATAATCTTGGCTATGGCTATGGAGTGGATATTTATTTAAAAGAAAATGTTTCTTACAAGGCCAATGCATATTTAGATAAAAATTTAAGCCATTTATTGGTCGGGCTTACAAAAACAGATCCTGAAGAATTAAATAAATATAGCCAAGGATTTGTAGCTCGCGAATGGAGTGATGAGGTTACACCCGAAGGCGCTCTAGAAGTCTCCCCTCTCCCAATCGACAACTCTTACCAACTTATAAAAGAGAAACTCCGCTTTGATAGGGTTGTAATTGATGCAGGGCATGGTGGGCACGATCCCGGCAACATTGGCTACGATAAAGCAAAAGAATCGGATGTAGTTTTATCTATCGCCAAAAAATTAGGTGGCTATATAGAAAAGAATCTCCCTGATGTAGAAGTAATATACACCCGTGAAAAAGATGTGTATGTAGGCCTTGAAGAACGTGGACGAATTGCAAATAGAGCCGAAGCTGATTTATTTGTATCCATCCATGCCGATGCTTGGCACGAACGCTCGGTACGCGGTGCCTCCGTTTTCTTTTTAGGATTACATCGTAGTAATAAGTCGTTTGAGGTAATGAAAAGGGAAAACCAAGTTTATAATAGTGAACTGGTTGAGGATTTAAGCGAAGAAGATCTACTCATTTATGAATTGGCAAATAGTGGTAACATATCTACTAGCGAAAAGATAGCCTATATGGTGGAAGATCAGCTTAAAAATAGAGCAGGACGAAAATCTAGGGGCGTTAAACAAATGGGTTTGGTAGTGCTCTATCAAAGTACCATGCCTGGCATTTTAGTTGAAACTGGTTTTTTAACTAACCCTGCAGAAAAACGATACCTGACGAGTGATTATGGCCAAAATATTATAGCTTCTGCTATTTTTAGAGCCATTAGAGATTATAAAGTAAATTATGAAAAAGGTCTTCTTTTAGACACTAGCACAAGTAGCAATGAGTAAAACCCCACTAATAATTGGTGTAGCTGGCGGAAGTGGATCTGGCAAAACAACAGTAGTTGAACATATTTGTGATTCGTTAGGCGAAGATAGACTTCTTCTGCTTCAACACGATTCCTATTATAGAGATTTGGTTCATTTACCGTTAGAAGAGCGCTTTCTCCATAATTTTGATCACCCATCTTCGCTCGAAACTGAGTTACTTATTAGGCATGTAAATGCTTTAACTCAGGGCTACCCTGTTGAAGTTCCTATGTACGATTTTGCCAATCACATCCGAAAACCAGAAGCTAAAAAGGTTTCTCCAAAGGATGTGATTCTTATTGATGGAATTTTGATATTCAGCGAACCTGAATTACGCGCCTTAATGGATGTCAAAATTTTTGTTGATACAGATAGCGACATTCGTTTATTGCGCCGGTTGAAAAGAGATATTAACGAAAGAGAACGTTCTGTAGAAAGTGTAATAAGCCAGTACCAAACTTACGTACGCCCAATGCACTTAGAGTTTGTAGAACCAAGTAAGCGTTATGCCGATATTATTATCCCACGTGGTGGCAAGAATAAAGTAGCTTTAGAAATGGTTCTCTCACTCATTAATAGCAAACTTAGCTAACTAGTCTAGTTCGTTTAATAGTCGCTCCATTCCTTCAAAAACAAGATTTGATCTACTTCGTATAGCTCCCTTTAGTAAGGGGGCTAAAAGCACAGCATCACCACCAGTTAAATATAAATCAAAATCACCAAAAGCTGACTTATAACGCTCTATAGCAGCGTGTACTCCATCTACAAAAAAGCCCACCTGCCCCCACTGAAGTGAAGTTATAGTGTCTTTACCTGGCCATACAGTGGGAATTTGTGGCTCTATAGTTGGCAGCTCAGGGGCTACTTGGCTTAGTATATTTAAAATAGATTTTAACCCCGGCATAATAATTCCCCCCATATAAATTTCGTTAGCAGTCATATAATCAATAGTGCAAGCACTTCCGTTATCTATAACTACAACTGGTTTTGCACTATGACTTGAAGCTCCTAAACATCCAAAATACCGATCTATACCTAATGTATTTGGAGTTTGATAATTTAGCTTTGTGCGTTCAACATCTGCAATGGTGAGTATTTTAAGAGGCACACCCGTCAGCTCAATCTGTAAAGCAGCGGAAATATCTGAGCGCACACTGCTCACTACAACTTTACTAAATGTTGTTGAATTTTCTTGCAGCCATTGGGCAAAATCTGCAGCATTAGCTACACCCATGGGTTTTAATGGCTCCCATTTGCTCATTCCACGCGTTGCAGCTTTAATGGTTGTATTACCTATATCAACAAAAAGTGGTAATTTTATATTATTTGAATCGATTTCGCCCATATCATATATTTGTATTACATTATACTGAAATTACAGAATACAAAATCTACCCTTTACTATGAACTTAAATTCTAAAATTGCAATTGTTACTGGTGCTAGCAGTGGTATTGGCGCTGAATTTGCAAAAGATCTTGTTGCTAAAGGCGCAACAGTCTATGCTTTAGCCAGAAGAAAGGAAAACTTAGATAAGCTACAGAAAAAACTAGGTGACAAGTTTATTCCTGTTCCTATGGATGTTACAAAGCATGCTGACCTTAAAAATTGGGTTGAAAATACTTTCAATAGTAATCACACGCCCGATATTTTAATAAATAATGCAGGTATTGGATTCTTCGCTGATGTAGATAAATTAGCTATAGATGAATGGCAGACGATGATGGATGTAAACATTACAGCTGCTTTTTATCTAACTCGCCAAATTGTACCTCTTATGAAGCAAAACGAGAATGTTTGCCATATTGTAAACATAGCTTCTATCGCTGGGATAATGGGAACTCCGAAATTTTCAGGATATAACGCTTCTAAATTTGCAATGAGAGGCTTTAGTGAGGCATTATTTAAAGAATTACGCTACGACGGTATCAAGGTAACCTGCTTTTCGCCAGGCTCTATTTATACACAGTTTTTTATAAGTGATGAATCGGTAGTTCCACATACCAATATGATGCTACCTAAAGATATTTCGAGCACTGTAATGCATATTTTAGAAACTCCCGACAACTTTCTAATTAGTGATATTACTATGCGTCCATTAAACCCAAAAATGCCTGACTAAAAAATATGTGGTTAAAATCTTGGCTGGGTATTATTACATTGGCATTTTCACTTGTAGGTTGCTCTAAAACCACTGCTTTTGAGAAGCCTAAAAATCTTCTCACTGAAGATGTGTACATAGATGTATTTTATGAAATGCAACTTTTGAAGGTGCTTCAATTTTACCACCCAGCACAAGATACCGTCGATTCACTGAACAACCTCATTTTGGATAAATACCAGGTAGATGGGGAAGATTTTTTAGCCTCGCATCGGTATTACCAGAGCCAAGTAGCTAAGCAAGTAGATCGTATTGATTTGGTTTTAGAGCGCCTTGAAGCTGAAGTTAAGCGTTTTAACGAAACCGATTCTTTACGAAAAGCTCAACCTACTATCGAAGAAATAGAATAGGTATTAGGATTTGTAATATTCACTTCAATCTTCCCTTCACTTAATAGGTTACGAAGTAATAGCTGAATCATTCTTCTATCTACTTGAAGGTGTTTTTGTAGGGATGTTGATGTTTGATCTCCTTCCTGAAATAGCGCAATAGCATTGTTCAACATCTCTGAAGTAAGAGTACTCATCTTGTGTGCCGTCGCTCCTTCACAATTATCACAATGCCCACAGGGAGTCGTGTCTGTATCACCGAAATAATTCTTTAGATAAACTTCTCTGCAGGTGCTTGAGTTTACAAACTGGTTCATGATATCCAGCTTTTTTATAAGCCGATTACGGTGATTTTCAACCTCATCTTTGCTTATGGGCAATGTAGATGACCGCGCTTCTAATACTCTGGCTATACTTCTTTCTTTTATAGCAGTAAAATGGAGCAAATGATCGTTCTGCATAAGTACATTTAACGCTTTTACTAAACCATTTCTTCGAACCCCCATCTTTTCAATCAACACCTCTTCTTCAATTTCTACCTTATCAACAAAAGCAAAACTACCTAAAAGACGTTCTAACTTATCTACAAATTCTGCTTTCTCCGAATTTGTGGTTCGCTCTTTAAATTGAGCCACCAAGTTTTGACTTTGCACAAATTGAATGGAGAATGCGGGTTTCAATAGCTCTTCAAAAGCAATTATACCAAATTGAGTGAGTAGCCTAATAACCGATTTACAAACCCCAACCGATTGCTTAGAACGTAACGCTACACTTTTAATATCTACCTCTTCCGACTCTTCCATCAATGCGCCAACTGCAAGATTAAAACTATCACACAAAGCTTGGTATACAGCTTCAAACTGTTTCCTATCGGGGTAACTTTGTTCTAGGCGTGTTCGCGCCTTTACATAATCGGATGGTTGATAAAATAAAATTGGAAAACTTTCTCGTCCATCACGCCCAGCTCTTCCTGCTTCTTGATAATAGGCCTCAATGGAATAGGGCATTTCTTCATGAATTACATACACACAATCTGGTTTGTCAATGCCCATCCCAAAAGCGTTGGTTGCAACTACTAAAGGAGTAGTGCCATTAACCCAATTTTCTTGAATTGTTTTACGCGAATTTGAATTAATCCCCGCATGATACGCTTCTGATTTTAATCCGTTATTGGTGAAGAAGTTAGCCCAATACTCACAATTTTTGCGTGTGCCACCATACATCAAGCCATCGCCACGTTTTGATGCTTTTTTAACCGCATTAATTAATTTCTCTCTTTTCTTTGCCGTATGAATAATCCACCATTTCAGGTTCGGACGTTCAAATCCTTGTGAAATTACATTTGGCTCACCAAATGCTAGAATCTCTAAAATATCTTTTCGTACTTCTGGGGTGGCAGTTGCCGTTAAAGCTAGCCAACGCGTGGTGCTTGGTAAATTGGCTAAGGCAGTCTTAATTTCGCGATAGGCGGGCCTAAACTCATGTCCCCACTCAGATATACAATGGGCCTCATCTATGGCTACTAATTCGATATTCAAGTTCATCATCTCATTCTGGAATAAGATGGTATTCAGCCGCTCTGGCGCACAGTACAAAAGCTTGTACATTCCATTTCTAGCATTAACAAGACGTTGTTCAACTTCTCGTTTCGAAATGGTGCTATTTATAAATGTTGCAGAAATACCTCGACTATTTAACTGCTGCACTTGATCTTGCATCAGCGCCACTAGAGGAGATATTACAAGAGTAAGCCCTTCAAATACGGTGGCTGGAACTTGGTAACAAAGCGACTTTCCCCCACCTGTTGGAAATAGTACCAAGGTGTCTTTATTATCCATCACAGATTTCACCGCAGCATCTTGACCGCTGCGAAATGCATCAAAACCCCAATACTGCTTTAAATTTTCCTCTGCTCGTTGATATAAATCTGCCAACTTGTTCTTGCTTTCTTTTTTGATTAAAGGTATTAATTACCATTAGTTCATCAAATCAATATGCGCTTTTATTCAATAATTTAATTCTTTTGTAGGATGTAATCATATTTAGTCCCCAATCTTTTAAACCGAATTAAAATTTATGCCCTTTTAGATGTTAATTAATTCGTTTCTGAGACTTAATATTGCGCTCTTGCAGGGCTAAAATTGCTTCAACTTGTGCGAAATAGATACTTCTATATTACATTTTAGCTAAAGAAGGAAGTAATATGTTTTGCGTACTCTGAGCTCACCCAATTCTATCTGAGCTTTGAAAGAGCGTAATATTCAAATCGTAGTCGTTGCTTAAATTATCATTCCTTACTTCGATTCATTCACATAAATTCTTACAATTTCTCATAATAATAGAGCATTCCCGACCACAATTTACTTCACCTACTAAATAAATAAATAGCTTAAATTTTATATCCATCCAAAAATCCCTTAAAATAGACGGTGGATAAACACCATTTTTATCCTTATTCATTATTCCAATACAATTCCCAATTCCCACAAAACCGAGCATCATGAAAAGAAGCCTGTTCCTTTTATTAACCCTCAGCTATTTATTTGCAAGTAAACCCTTATTCAGCCAAGTTTATACTTCAAGCCAAATAGATTCCATTGTAGAAAGATCTATGGGGATGATGCCTACCGCTGGCGTTGCGGTTGCTGTAATTAAAGACGACAAGATTGTACATCTAAAAGGCTATGGCGTTGCCTCGGTTAATAGTGGGGAAAAAGTAGATGAAAACACACTTTTTGCCATCGCATCAAACTCTAAAGCTTTCACCACTGGCGCATTAGCCATGTTGGTTGATGAGGGCAAACTTAATTGGCATGATAAGGTGGTAGATTATATTCCTGAGTTTAAAATGTATGATCCTTATGTAACAGAAAATTTCAACATTCAAGATTTGCTAACGCACCGCAGTGGACTTGGTTTGGGAGCTGGAGATTTAATGTTTTTCCCCGATGGTTCAACCTTTTCCGTTGCTGACGTGCTGAACAGCTTTCAATATCAGGAACCAAAATCTGCTTTTAGAACACAGTATGATTATGATAATTTGCTCTACATCGTAGCTGGCGAAGTCGTTACTAGAGTTAGCGGAATGAGCTGGGCAGACTTCGTAGAAACTAAAATGATGCGACCACTTGGCATGCAGCGCTCTATGGGTGTTTTCCAAAGATTGAAGGATAAGAGCAATGTGGCTTTCCCTCATACTGTGGTAGATAACAAACTTAAGGAGATTCCATCTTATACAAAAAATGATGAATCTTTAGGCGCCGCTGGTGGAATATATGCTAGTGTAAATGACCTGACCAACTGGCTTATGATGCATTTGAATAATGGGCGTTATGGCAAAAACTTAAGCAAGGAAATGATTTCCAAAAAGAACCATGATGAGCTTTGGAAGCCACATACCAATATTGGATTTACCGTTGTTCCAAATCCTCCTTACAAAACACACTTTAGCGCTTACGGACTTGGCTGGCGTATTAATGATAAAGCGGGCTACGTAATTGTTGAGCATACTGGAAGTTTACCAGGTATGCTTTCTAGAACTATTCTCATTCCAGAGCTAAAAGTGGGTATCGTTGTTCTCACTAATACCGATCCTGGGGCAAGCAGCTATTGGACCATTCCTTCTGAAATTATGGATGGATATTTAGGTGTTGAACGCCAGGATTGGATTTCGAAGAGAGTAAAGAGCCTTAAAGAAAATATGTCTGAAAGTGATTCCTTCACTACTGCTGTTTGGGAAAAGGTGGAGAAAAATAAAAACACTCCAATAAACAAAGCTAATTTTACTGGCACTTACAAAGACAATTGGTTTGGGAATGTAGAGATTAGCCTGAAGGATGGTAAACTTTGGTTTAGCTCATTAAAATCCCCAAAACTAAGTGGAGAGATGTTCTTTTATAATGCCAATACCTTTGCAATAAAGTGGATTGGTCAAGATGAGCCTTACGATGCTTTTGCTATGTTTACATTAGATGAAAATGGAAATGCAATAGGAATTAAGATGAAGGGAATATCTCCCAACATCGATTTCAGCTACGATTTCCATGATTTAGATTTGAAAAAAATAAAAGATTAAAAGCCATTGTAAATGCAAAAGAAGGATTATTCAAAGGTGAGGTAGTTTACATCGCACAAGCGGACGCTTGCGTTAGATTGTGATTTTAGCTACGATTTCCATGATTTAGATTTGAAAAAGGTAAAAAACTAAAAGCCATTGTTAGTGTAAATGAAGGATGGTTCAAAGGTGGGGTAATTTACATCGCACAAGCGGACGCTTGCGTTAGATTGAGTCATAACCATCTTTACGACTGGGCTCCAATGCTTTTACTTGCTTCAAAATCAAAGCATCAGTCGAATGGACGGGCTTAATTAAGAGAATAATACTAATCCTTGATTCCTCAGACCTCAATGCTCATACCTCAAAGCTATTTGTACTGCGATCACCTACAGTAAAGATCTAGCAGAAGCATATTATTACAACGTTTTTACATGCGAAATTCTGTATTTTTGAAGTTTCTTAAATAAAAAAGAAATACAACAGCTTTCCCGCAAAGATAATAGCTGCAATTCATATTTAAATCTTATAAAAGGACTATCCGTATTTTTGAGGTTCTACCTTCGCAAAAATACGGAATATCGATTCTATGGAAGGAACGCCTAAGAAGGAAATGCGCAGAAACTGGATTTTAGTCGCGCTGATGTTAACGATGAGTTTAGCTGCAATGGATAATACTATTGTTGCTACAGCCATACCTCAAATTGTAGGCGATCTCGGTGGATTCTCCCTATTTAGTTGGTTGTTTTCAATTTATTTACTCATTCAAACCATCACCATACCTGTATATGGAAAGTTGGCAGATATTTATGGTCGTAAGCCTATTTTAATATTGGGAGTAATTATCTTTTTGGTTGGATCTGCAGCCTGCGGAGGCGCTTGGAATATGTATTCCTTAATAATCTTTCGTGGAGTTCAGGCAGTGGGCGCTGGAGCAATAATGGCTACAGTAAATACTATTGCAGGCGATATCTACACTATCGAAGAACGTGCTAAAATTCAAGGTTGGTTGTCTAGTGTTTGGGGAGTTTCGGCAATTTTAGGTCCTGCTCTTGGTGGTGCCTTTGCAGAATATGCTTCTTGGCGATGGATCTTTTTCATCAACATACCTTTTGGGATTGCGTCCATTATGTTGATCAGCAATTTCCTACATGAGGATAAACCAGTTAATAGACCTAAAATTGACTGGACTGGAGCAGCAGCCATGCTTGCTACTGGAACCGTAATTATGTTTGGTTTACTACAAGGTGGGCAGTCTTGGCCGTGGCTTTCATATAATTCACTGGCTATTTTAGCACTTAGTATTTTATTGGTTTACGTAACCATTCGTATAGAGAGCAAGTCAGAAGAACCCATTTTACCACGTTGGGTTTGGTCTAGGCAAGTTCTTCTATATGCAAACTTGGCAACCATAACTATGGGCATAACTACTATGGCACCCAATATGTTTTTGCCTGTATTTGCACAATCTGTTATTGGAGTTAGTGCCATTGCCGCTGGTTTTATATTGGCGAGTATGAGTATTACTTGGCCACTTTCCTCTTCCCTATCTGGTAATTTATATCTGAAAATTGGTTTCAGAAATACAGCCCTTTGTGGAAGTGCTTTCGTAATACTTGGTGCTTCAGGCTTCTTTTTTATGACTTTTCCAGGATCAATCTGGATTCTAGTTGCCATTCAATTAATGCTCGGCGCCGGCTTCGGATTAATAGCTACTCCGTTAATGATTGGCGTACAATCAACCGTTGCTTGGGGGCAACGAGGCGTGGTTACAGGTGCGAATATGTTTTCAAGATACTTTGGTCAAAGTCTGGGAGCCGCACTATTCGCTACTATTTTTAATGCGGTACTTACTAATAATCTAGAAAATGCACCCGCTCACCTTCAAGCAGAACTTCCAGGCGTAAACAAAGTAGTAGAAGTACTTCAATCTCGAGGCTCAGGCTCTGAAGTAAGTTTGTATCTACGTGAAGCCTTTTTTGATGCCACTCATTATGTGTATATCGGTCTCCTAATAGTGGCCATAATTACAATGATCATTTTATTGCTCACTCCTGCTCGCTTCCCCACCGTTGAAGATGAGTATAATAAATAATCTACGTTCGATTCATTTCCTGTGAATTTGAATTTTTTTATCGTTGTTCCAAATGACTAGGATTTCCTTTTTCTTGTCCAATGATCTATTAAGCCTGTGACTTAAGAGTTATAGCCTAGCAAGTTTGCAACTTGGTAGTTTAATGACAATCATTTTTAATGGGTCATCCTTGTAGATGTTAGGTAATTCGCTGACAGATTGCATTTAGAAGGTCATCCTGATCCAGTTTTTTAGAAGAGCCAAAACCATCACCGAATTAACCGACTTCTACAACTCTAGATGGATACTATCCCAAAAAAGAAGACTTAGATAAACGGTAAACTGCCTTCAAATAGGTTTTCGAATGAGGTTTCAATAGGTAGCTCTGTTTCTATTAAAAGACTAACTACATCGCCGATTGTAGAACAACTTGCATGACTTATAGGGTCTAAATCTGGTGTTACTAAACCGTGATCAATTACACGTTTAACTACTGTTCGAACTAACTCTGCTTCTTCATGCATCTCAAAGCTTTCTAACATCATAGCTACCGATAAAATGGTCGCAATAGGGTTTGCAATATCTTTACCAGCTGCTTGTGGATAGCTTCCATGAATGGGCTCAAATAAAGAAGTCTGCTCCCCAACCGATGCTGAAGGAAGTAGTCCAATTGAACCTGTGATTACACTCGCTTCGTCAGAGATAATATCTCCAAACATATTCTCGGTAAGAATAACATCAAACTGGCTAGGACGTTGGATAATTTGCATAGCAGCATTATCTACGAAAAGATATTCTACTTCAACATCTGGGTAACTAAGAGCCATTACTTGCACTACTTCACGCCATAGCCGAGAGGTTTCTAGCACATTCGCTTTGTCAACTAGAGTAACTTTCTTACGGCGAAGTAGTGATGCCTCAAAAGCCATTCTTGCAATGCGTTCAATTTCTTCAACAGTATAAGTGCAATGGTCGTAAGCCGATTTACCATCTTCACTCCTGCCCTTTTCGCCAAAATAAATTCCACTTGTAAGCTCACGGTATACAACCAAGTCTGTTCCTAAAACGCGATCTTCTTTTAGAGGTGATCGAGAAACAAGAGACGGGTATAATTGTACAGGACGAATATTTGCAAAAAGTCCTAGCTCTTTTCTAAGCTTAAGCAAACCTTGTTCTGGCCGAACTTTTGCACTAGGATCGTTGTCATATTTTGGATCTCCAATTGCACCAAAAAGAACCGCATCTGCTAGTCTACACGCTTCAATAGTATCATCAGGCAGAGGGCTTCCTGTTTCATCAATGGCTACTGCCCCAACAAGAGCATAATCGTAAATGAACTGATGTTGGAATTTCAGTGCTACCGAATCTAGCACTTTTCTGCCTTGTTTAATCACTTCTGGTCCAATTCCATCACCAGCTAAAATGGCTATTCTTTTTTTCATCCTATTAAAACCCTCTGTAGTTATTTTCGAACTCTTTTATTTTATTCATCTTGCTTAACAAAAAATCAATGTCATCATATCCATTCAACAAACAGGTTTTTTTGTAAGAATTGATGTCAAAACTTTCTAATAAATTTATACTTGGCACACTAAGTGTTTGTGCCTCAAGGTCAACCTCAATTTCTAAAGCAGGATTGCTCTCAACATTTGTCAACAACATATCTAAAACTTCATCACTTACCTGAATAGGAAGCAGTCCATTATTAAGTGCGTTCCCTTTAAATATATCTGCGAAATAACTGGAAATAACAACTCTAAAGCCATAGTCAACTAAAGCCCAAGCTGCATGTTCTCTACTAGAGCCACACCCAAAATTTCTACCTGCTACCAGAATACTACCCGAGTAATCTGTGTTATTTAACACAAAATCTTTCTTCGGCTCTCCATCTTCGTTAAATCGCCAGTCTCTAAATAAATTTTCGCCAAAACCTTCGCGTGATGTGGCTTTTAAAAACCGTGCAGGTATAATCTGATCGGTATCAATATCTTGCGAAGGTAACGGTATTGCAGTTGTTTTAAGATGTTTAAACTTATCCATTATATGTTTACCCCTTCTTCTACATAATTTCTTACATCTACAATTTTGCCTTCTATTGCTATTACAGCCGCCGTAAATGGGCTAACTAGCATAGTTCTAGCTCCTGGCCCTTGACGCCCTTCAAAATTTCTATTTGAAGTAGATATACAATATTTACCTGGGGGCACCTTATCGTCGTTCATACCCAAACATGCCGAGCAACCTGGGCTTCTCAATTCAAAGCCTGCTTCTCTCAATATTTCGTGTAAACCTTCTCGGCGTGCTTGTTCTTCCACCTGTTTTGAACCAGGAACAATCATCGCTTTAACGTTACCTGCTTTCTTCTTACCACGCACATAATTTGCAACAATACGTAAATCTTCAATTCTACTATTGGTGCAACTTCCTATAAAAACATGGTCTATTTGTTTCCCAATAAGCTTATCACCCGCTTTAAAACCCATGTAATCTAACGAGTGTGCGAAGCTTGCTTCATTTCCTTTTATGGCTTTTGTTGGGATACTTTTTGTGATTCCAACGCCCATCCCAGGATTAGTTCCGTAGGTTATCATGGGTTCAATTTCGGTAGCATCAAAAGTATGCTCAGCGTCAAAAACAGCGTCATCATCTGAATATAGAGTACTCCAATACTCAACAGCTTCTTCAAACTCCTCGCCTTTTGGTGCAAACTCTCTGCCTTTAATATAATTAAAAGTGGTTTCGTCTGGGGCAATCATTCCACCTCGGGCGCCCATTTCAATACTCATATTACATATGGTCATGCGAGCTTCCATCGACAAAGCTTTGATAGCTGAGCCAGCATATTCAACAAAATATCCAGTTCCACCCGCGGTAGTAAGCTTAGAAATAATGTGCAAAATGATATCTTTTGCATAAACGCCTTTGCCAAGTTCGCCATCAATAGTAATACGCATAGTCTTTGGTCGCTCAAGTAGCAGGCATTGTGTTGCCATAACCTGTTCTACTTGGGAGGTTCCAATTCCAAAAGCTATAGTTCCAAAAGCACCATGTGTTGAAGTATGGCTGTCGCCACAAACTATAGTCATTCCGGGTTTTGTAATTCCTAGCTCAGGTCCAATAACATGAACAATTCCTTGAAATGGATGTCCTAAGCCATACAATTCAATTCCAAACTCGTCACAATTTCTAATCAGTGTATCAACTTGGAACCGTGATAGAGGATCTTGAATGGGTAAATGTTGATTTATGGTAGGTACATTATGGTCGGCCGTTGCTACAATTTTCTCTTTCCTGAAAAGACCTGTGCCTCGTTTTCTGATTCCGTCAAAAGCCTGCGGGCTGGTAACCTCGTGAATAAAATGCCTATCGATATACAGTATCTCAAGTCCACCTTCTACTTTATCTACAACATGGCTATCCCATGTTTTCTCAAATAGCGTTTTACCCATTTAACTCCGTAATTTGGGATGAAATTCTTGAATGAAGTTGAATCAAGTCAATATCTTGCACAACCTTATTTTTATCGGCCACAGTTAAAAACTGATCGTACACCACTTGGAGTTCTTCTGTTGATACCTTAAAACCTAGTTTCTCTAACCTAAAGCGTAGTGCTGCACGTCCACTTCTAGCAGTTAGTACAATAGTTGATTCACCTACACCAACTTCTTGAGGGTCAATAATCTCGTAGGTCTCTCGGTTTTTAATAACTCCATCTTGATGAATACCTGAGGAATGTGCGAACGCGTTTGAACCAACAATTGCTTTATTTGGCTGAACAGTCATTCTCATTCTTGTAGATACTAATTCACTTATAGATTTTAAGCACCTTGAATTAATTCCAGTATCATAATCTAGACTTTTTTGTTGGCGCAAAATCATTACCACTTCTTCCAATGCAGCATTACCAGCACGCTCGCCAATTCCGTTAATGGTACATTCAATCTGTGTTGCACCATTAACTACGCCGGCAATAGAGTTCGCGGTTGCAAGTCCCAAATCGTTATGGCAATGTGTTGAAATGGTAACATTATCAATCCCTTTAACATTTTCTTTGAGGTATTTGATTTTCGCACCATAATCCCACGGTAGGCAATAGCCTGTGGTATCAGGAATATTTACAACTGTTGCGCCTGCTGCTATTACCTTTTCAATTACCTCGGCTAAAAAGTCGTTGTCTGTTCTTCCTGCATCTTCAGCATAGAATTCTACGTCTTCTACAAAGCTTTTCGCATATTTTACAGCTGCAACACCTCGCTCAATTACATCTTCACGAGTCGTTTTTAGTTTATTGAATACGTGGCTATCTGAGGTTCCTATCCCTGTATGAATACGAGGGCGCGCAGCTTTTTCGAGTGCTTGTGCAGCAACTTCAATATCCTTTTCTACTGCTCTAGAAAGTGCGCAAATGGTAGTATGTTTAATGATCTCAGAGATTTTTACCACTGAATTGAAATCACCTGGGCTAGAAATTGGGAAACCAACTTCCATCACATCTACCCCTAAAGTTTCAAGGGCTATTGCAATTTCAATTTTTTCTTGGGTATTTAGCTGGCAACCAGGTACCTGCTCACCATCTCGAAGAGTAGTGTCAAAAATCTGTATTCGTTTGTTTGGCATTGAACTTGAAATTTCTAACTTAACAACAAGGTTTATTACTATCTCCGGTCAGAGTTCAAGTAATAAGTGGTTCGAAGGTAATCGCAAGCGTATTACTTATAAAACCTCATATAAACTTTATTACGATACCCAACACAATCGCCATTTTACACAAACTATTATACATCAATACTTTAACACCTATATAGAGATTAGTATTCTACTATGTCTAACCAACCGAATGCCCACCTTTTCCAGCTTATAAAATCATTAACAAAGGCAGAAAAGCGCGGTTTTAAGATTTACGCTACCCGTACAAACAGCCACGACGCAAAATTTATTCAGCTTTTTGACGCTATTGATAAGTCATCCGACTATGATGAGGAAGCTATCATTAAGAGAGTTAGGGGAATTCAAAAGCGACAACTTTCGAATCTAAAAGCGCATCTCTACAAACAGATTTTAATAAGTCTACGCTTAATTAATATCAATCATAACGTAGATATTCAGTTGCGCGAACAGATTGATTATGCACGTATTCTTTACAATAAAGGACTTTATAGACAGAGTTTACGCATACTAGAACGAGCTAAAGAAATAGCTGCACATAATCATAGAACCACACTTTCTTACGAAATTCTTGTTTTCGAAAAGATTATAGAATCACAGTTCATAACTCGAAGTTTACGCAACAGGGCCGATGAACTAATTCAGGAGACGGAAGACACTCTCGACTCGCTAGATCGTTACAATACACTATCTAACCTATCCTTAAGATTATACAGCATTTATATAAAGGCAGGACATGTGCGTAATGAGAAAGATTTTAAGAATACTGAGAAATTTTTCCGCTCTGCTTTAGAGAGTGTTGATTTGACAAAACTAGGCTTTTTTGAAGAGCATTACCTGTATGTTTCTTATGCTTGGTACAGCTTAATTGTTCAAGATTTTCTACTTCAATATAGGTACTCTCAGAAGTGGGTAGAGCTGTTTCGTAAAAATCCAGACATGCTAGCCTTAGAACCAATCTGGTATATAAAAGGGATGCACGTTTTGCTAGAAGCACTCTTTATGCTAGGTCATTATGACAAGCACGAACAAGAGCTTAAACATCTCGAAGAGTTTGTAAAAAATCCACCATCTAGAACCAATGAGAATTTAGAAACCATTGGTTTTATGTACTCTTATACCTCTAAAATAAACTCACATTTTATAGCGGGTACATTTAGCGAAGGTATAAAATTAGTGCCAGAACTTAACCAAGAATTGGATAGATTTTCTACACGCGTTGACCCACATCGTATTCTTATTTTCTATTATAAAATAGCTTGTTTGTATTTTGGCGCGGGTGAAAACCTGCAAGCCATTCATTACTTGAACAAAATTATTAACTATCCAGATCAACGTTTAAGAGAAGATATTCACTGTTTTGCTCGTATTTTAAGCCTTATTGCTCATTTCGAGCTCGGCAATGAAACTTTGGTCGACTATCAAATCCGTTCAACGTATCGCTTTTTAAGAAAGATGAACGATTTGAATATGGTTCAAGAAGAGATACTCAAATTCTTGCGTAATTTGGGAGGGGTTAAACAGAGTGAAGTTCGAAATGAATTCATAAAACTACGAAGTCGCCTCTTAGAAATAAATGAAATGCCTTTTCAAAAAAGACATTTTCTGTACTTGGATATCATATCGTGGCTAGAAGCAAAAATAGCCAATAAACCTGTTCAGGATATCATAAAGGGTAAATTTAAACCTCGACACTCAAGCCAAAACAAGGTTGAACATCCCAACTAAATAAATTTTAAAAAAACTAAAGCTTGGTTTTCGTTGAAAATTGGCTTTTCTTTGGCTCAGAAAAAAATATTTAATCATGCTTTCAACAATTATTTCTCCGGTCATTATTATTCAAGTCATTGGTATTCTATACCAACCGGGGAAGATGTGTTGAAGATAATTCTTTTTTGAATTTCTAAAAGCCTTCCCAAACCGGAAGGCTTTTTTTTTGCTCGAAATTTTAATCAAACTATGTCAGAACTTAATAAATACAGTAAAAACGTTACCCAAGACGACTCGCAACCAGCAGCACAAGCGATGCTTCATGCCATTGGGTTAAGCGATGAGGACTTAAAAAAACCAATGATTGGTATTGCCAGTACAGGTTACGAAGGTAATCCTTGCAATATGCACTTGAATGATTTAGCTGTTCATGTAAAACGCGGAGTGCAAGCAAGTGGCCTAACAGGACTTATTTTTAATACTATTGGAATTAGCGATGGTATTTCGATGGGAACGCCAGGAATGCGTTACTCACTCCCTTCCCGCGATTTGATTGCAGATTCAATTGAGTCTGTAGTAAAGGGCATGAGCTACGATGGTATGATTACTATTGTTGGATGCGACAAAAATATGCCTGGCGCTTTAATGGCTATGCTTAGAGTAAACCGCCCGTCTATTTTGGTATATGGTGGCACCATTGCGCCTGGCTACCATAATGGCGAAAAGTTAGATGTAATTTCTGCATTTGAAGCTTGGGGACAAAAAGTAGCTGGTACTATCACCGACGATGATTTTAAGGAAGTTGTGCAAAATGCATGTCCCGGTAAAGGCGCTTGTGGTGGTATGTACACCGCCAATACTATGTCTTCTGCAATTGAGGCATTAGGAATGGCATTACCTTTTAACTCTTCAATTCCCGCCAATAATAGCGAGAAAGCAATTGAGTGCGAAGACGCTGGAGCTTATCTCTTCAATCTTCTCAAAAAGGATTTGAAGCCCAAAGATATCATCACTAAAAAGTCTTTAGAAAATGCTTTTAGACTTGTTACCGTTCTTGGTGGATCTACCAATGCTGTACTCCATTTGCTAGCTATTGCTAAAGCTGCTGATATTGAATTTACCCTTCCAGACTTTCAGCAAATAAGTGATACCACGCCATTTTTAGGTGATTTAAAGCCTAGCGGTAAATTTGTTATGGAAGATCTGCATAAGGCAGGTGGAGTTCCAGCTGTAATGAAATACATGCTAGAAAATGATTTACTACACGGCGATTGCTTAACGGTTACAGGAAAAACTATAGCCGAAAATTTAGCCGAAGTAGAGCCACTTAAAGAAGGACAAGAAGTGATGAGAACTCTTGTTAATCCTATTAAAGAAAGTGGCCACATTCAAATTTTGTATGGCAATATAGCGACGGAAGGCTCTGTAGCTAAAATCACTGGTAAAGAAGGTGTTTTATTTGAAGGAACTGCCAAAGTTTTTGATAGCGAAGAAGAAACCAACGAGGGAATTAGCAAAGGGCTAGTTACAAAGGGCGACGTTGTAGTAATACGTTATGTAGGACCAAAAGGTGGCCCAGGCATGCCAGAAATGTTAAAACCAACGTCCGCAATTATGGGAGCTGGTTTAGGCAAGGAAGTTGCACTTATAACTGATGGTAGATTTTCAGGCGGTTCACACGGTTTTGTTGTAGGTCATATTACCCCCGAAGCACAAGTGGGTGGCAATATTGCACTCGTTCAAAATGGAGACACTATTCGCATTGATGCCGAAAACAATACTATTGATGTAGATCTCTCGGAAGCCGAACTCACAAAAAGAAAATTAGCATGGGTTGAGCCACCACTAAAAGAAAAAAGTGGTCAACTCTACAAATATGCACGTACGGTATCATCCGCTTCAACAGGTTGCGTTACCGACGAATTTTAATAAAAATCTCACTCACTCACTCACTCACTCACTCACTCACTCACTCACTCACTCACTCACTCACTCATCGAAATAAATAAACATGGAAACATTAACATTAACAAAACAGAAAGCGAGCACTAACAAAGCACCTACCGAAAGGTTAACTGGCGCAGAAGCGGTTGTTCGTATTCTTATGGCCGAAGGTGTTGATTTAATATTTGGATATCCTGGAGGAGCAATCATGCCCGTTTATGATGCTCTCTATGATTATCAAGATAAAATAAATCACGTTTTGGCTCGCCACGAACAAGGCTCCATTCACGCAGCTCAAGGCTATGCAAGAACCTCTGGTAAACCAGGCGTTTGCTTGGCTACATCAGGGCCAGGTGCAACAAATCTAATAACTGGAATTGCCGACGCTCAAATAGACTCCACCCCTATTGTGTGTATAACAGGTCAAGTACCTTCAGCACTTTTAGGAAGTGATGCTTTCCAAGAAACAGATGTAATTGGTATTTCAATGCCTGTTACAAAGTGGAATTATCAAGTTACACGTGCCGAAGAAATCCCAGAAGCCTTAGCGAAAGCATTCTATATCGCAAAATCAGGTAGACCAGGACCTGTTTTAGTCGACATCACAAAAGATGCTCAAATTCAGGAATTCGATTTCTCCTACGAAAAATGCACTCATATTAGAACGTATTTCCCAAAACCAACACTTGATGTTTCGAAAGTTAAGGAAGCAGCTGAGCTTATTAATAGTGCAAAGCGTCCTTATATTTTATTTGGGCAAGGCGTTATTCTTTCCAATGCAGAGGCTGAGTTTAAAGCATTTATTGAGAAGACTGGAATCCCTTCTGCATGGACAATTATGGGGCTTTCAGCACTAGAAACCGACCATCCGCTAAATGTGGGGATGTTGGGGATGCATGGTAATTATGGCCCAAACTTGCTAACCAACGAGGCTGATGTAATTATTGCAATAGGTATGCGTTTTGACGACCGAGTTACAGGCGCACTCCATAGCTATGCGAAGCAAGCGAAAGTCATTCATATTGAAATTGACCCTGCTGAAATTGATAAAAATGTTAAAACTGAAGTTGCTGTAGTTGCCGATGCAAAAGAAGCACTAACTGAGCTTATAAAACATGTAGATCCAAATTCTTTTGAAGATTGGCTACAGCGTTTTCATGATTGCACAAAGCTAGAACACGAAAAAGTAATTGATAACGAACTCCATCCTAAATCTGATGAACTTAGTATGGGTGAAGTAATCAGAGTTATAAACGAAAAAACGAATGGCGATGCTGTTATTGTAACAGATGTTGGGCAGCACCAGATGATTGCTTGCCGTTACGCTAAATTTGTGAAATCGAAAAGTAATATCACCTCTGGCGGCTTGGGCACCATGGGTTTTGGGCTACCTGCAGCTTTAGGCGCACAATTAGGCGCTCCCGAGCGTACTGTTATTGCAGTTGTAGGTGATGGTGGTTTACAGATGACTATTCAAGAACTTGCCACTATTTATCAAACAGGGGCTAAAGTTAAAGTTCTATTATTGAACAACGAATTTTTAGGCATGGTACGCCAGTGGCAACAGCTATTTTTTGACAAGCGCTACTCATCAACAGTGATGGTAAACCCAGATTTCCAGAAGCTTGCTGAAGGCTTTAGAATTCCTACTAAGCTTGTTACAAAACGCGACCAAATAGCTGCCGCTGTAGATGAATTTATAAGCCACGATGGCGCATACTTTCTCGAAGTAATGGTAGGTAAAGAAAACAACGTATTCCCAATGGTTCCAAGTGGATCAGGCGTATCAGAAATCAGATTGGAGTGATAGAAATGAAACAAGAATTCACCATTACCGCATATAGCGAAAATAATGTAGGTCTACTGCATCGCATTATTGTCATTTTCACCAAAAGAAAAATAAACATCGAAAGTTTTACAGCTTCTGAAAGTGAATTTGAAGGCATACATCGGTTTACCATTGCCATACACGAAACGGAAGAGACCGCGCGTAAAGTAGCTAAACAGATTGAAAAGCAAGTTGAAGTTCTAAGAGCCTCATACTATAAAAAGGAAGAAGTTGTTCAGCAAGAAATGGCTCTTTACAAACTTCCGACAGAATCTTTAGCTCATGGTGGTAAGGTAGAACAAATTGTTCGCCATCATAATGCAAGAATATTAACCGTAGAACGCGATTTCACAATCATCGAAAAAACAGGATTTAAAAGAGAAACAAAATCCCTTTTTGATGAGCTACAGCCTTATGGCATTAAAGAGTTTGTGCGTTCTGGCCGTATTGCGGTATCACGCGAAGATCACGGTATTGACAAACTCGTAACAAATTTCGAACAAATTGAAACTCACTAATCATAAAACAACACTCATAGAATGGCAATTTTAAACTTTGGCGGAACTGAAGAAGAAGTAGTAACCCGGGAAGAATTCCCACTTAAAAAAGCACAGGAAACATTAAAAGATGAAGTTATTGCCGTAATCGGCTACGGCGTTCAAGGCCCAGGACAAGCTCTAAACTTGAAAGATAATGGCTTTAATGTAATTGTAGGGCAACGTAAAGAATCCAAAACATGGGACAAAGCCGTTGCAGATGGCTGGGTTCCTGGCGAAACTCTTTTCGAAATTGAAGAAGCTTGCGACAGAGGTACTATCATCCAGTATCTGCTTTCAGATGCTGGACAAATAACTTTATGGCCAACCGTTAAAAAATATTTGACACCGGGTAAAGCTCTTTATTTCTCACATGGTTTTGGCATTACTTACAAAGAACGTACAAATATTATTCCTCCAGAAGATGTGGATGTAATTCTTATCGCTCCTAAAGGTTCTGGAACTTCGCTACGCAGAATGTTTCTTGAAGGCCGTGGACTAAACTCTAGCTTTGCAATCTTCCAAGATGCTACAGGCAATGCTTATGACAGAGTTGTTGCACTCGGTATAGGCGTTGGCTCAGGCTATCTGTTTAAAACAGATTTCAGAAAAGAAGTATTCAGTGATTTAACTGGAGAGCGGGGCACATTAATGGGCGCAATTCAAGGGATTTTCGCTGCTCAATACGATGTGCTTCGTGCAAACGGACACTCCCCATCTGAAGCGTTTAACGAAACTGTTGAAGAGCTTACACAATCACTTATGCCTCTTGTAGCAGAAAATGGAATGGATTGGATGTATGCCAACTGTTCTACAACTGCACAGCGTGGTGCACTTGATTGGTGGAAGAGATTCCGTGATGCTACTAAGCCAGTATTCGAAGATTTATACAAAGAAGTAGCAGATGGTAACGAAGCCCAACTTTCTATAGACTCGAATAGTAAAGATGACTACCGCGTTAAACTTGAAGCAGAACTTAAAGAATTGCATGATTCTGAAATGTGGCAAGCAGGTGCAACTGTACGCAAGCTTAGACCAGAAAATAACTAGTATCAATAGTATGCCATAGAACTATTGAATCCTTAAGCTAGCTAAAAAGACCTCTTCGTGAGGTCTTTTTTTTGTCTATACTTTTTTAGGTGGAGATTGTTTACCAACCTGGTTTCTAGACACTCGAAATCCCTACCCCACCGTCCTCACCCTGATTTTTCGCAGGCGAAAAATCTGACCCTCCCTAAGGATTTACAAGCTCTATGTTGCTGTTTTAATTTATGATGAGGTTATATTTTTTAGCTCGAGAATGTGAAATATTATGACTTACAACTTGTAACTTAAGTCTAATCGAGAACTTTCTCCCCAAGATCGACAGGGTTTAAACGCATTCCAGATTATTGTTTGAAAAGTCCTCACACCTCAATACTCAATACTCAATACTTTTCCCTACCTTCTACAAAGAAAATATTCAATCCAATAAACTCACTTTCTTTATGGACAATAATGGCATTTTTCGGCGTGTACGCTATGCATTAGATCTTAATAATTCTACCATGCTAGAGATCTTTGCTTTGGCTGAACAAAAAATAGAAAACACAGACATCAAAGCGTGGCTTAAAAAAGAAGAAGATCCTGATTTTGTTGTAATGCAGGATGTTATGCTTGCTACCTTTCTTAATGGATTGATTATAGATCGACGTGGTAAAAAAAATGGGGTTATTCCTGTAGCCGAAAATGTGCTCACCAATAACTTGGTTTTAAGAAAGCTTAAGATAGCTCTCAAACTAGAGTCAGACGACATGCTTGAAATGTTTGAGCTTGTAGATAGACAAATTAGTCCACACGAATTGAGCGCCTTTTTCCGAAATCCAGAACAGAGCAAATACCGTATTTTAAATGATCAATATCTACGATATTTCTTAAATGGAATGCAGAAGAAATATAGAGGCTCAGAAGACGATTAATATCTAAGGCAGATGAAAACAAGAAAAGAACTTAAAGACGAATACAAACAGCGAAAAACTCAAATGGGAGTTTTTGAAATTCGAAATACGGTAAATAATAAAATATTTATCGATTCGAGTACCGATGTAAATGCCAAATGGAATAGACATCAACTACAATTAAAAATGGGAATGCATGTGTACAAAGCCCTTCAAAACGATTGGAATACGCAAGGCGCCCAAGATTTCGAATTCAATGTTCTATCAGAGATTAAACATCAAGACGAAGGTAATCCAGATTACAATAAAGAGCTTGTGCTATTAGAAGAGTTAGTTCGGGATGAACTTCAATTAGATGAAAACTTGGCTTATTAATGCTAAATCTTTTATAAAGACCTTAATCTATAAAAGCTCTACACTCTGCAATTTCTCCCGTGCTTTAATTCCTATCCAAGCTGCTAGAAATGCTTTTAGAAAACCTCCCAAAATAAATGGGGCGAATCCTCCTAAAAATGCAGCTTCCCAAGTTAAACTTGTAATTATTTTCAGCCAAATAGTGCCAATTATCAAGATTATAAACATCCCGATGGTGTTGGCAATAAATGCATTTTTTACCGTGAATTTAGTTTTCTCTAAATAGTACCCAATTACATAGGCTGCGGGAATAAAGCCAAAAAGAAAGCCACCTGTTGGACCAATAATTTTCTCGTATCCTGCAGAAAACCCTGAGAATACTGGAATACCAACTGCACCAATTAACAGATATATAAGAATGGTGTATGTACCTTTTTTGGAACCTAGAATAGTTGCCGCCAGACCTATGCCAAGGGTTTGTCCAGTAATTGGAACTAAGGGCAAGGGAATTACAAGTTGTGCAAAAGCCGCAATTATAATCGCGAAAACACTCACACTAATTACGGTGGGCAATGTATTATTTCTCAATAAACTCCTAGTTAGTATAAAATCTAAACTTTGATGACCGTGTAGATTGGGCTGTCTTTATTATAAACTTCTTACTCTTAGCGAAACTAGTTTTTTACCATTTTCTGATTTTTGTCGTGCCACTTCTTTAAACCCAAATTGTTCATGAAATTTTATAGACATTGGATTAGGTGGAGATAGGTTTACTTCGCATGTAATAAATTTAGTAGTGCTGTTTTCTATGAGATGATTATACAGAGCTGTTCCTGTACCCTGCCTTTTAAGCGATTCATCCACAACAATGCGGTCTACATAATCAAAGGAGTTATAATGCGCTTCAAAATACTGGTAATTGAGACTATCGTAATCTATACCCGGCCCAAGCACAATCATAAAGCCAATAATTTTCTCATCTTTTTCTGCCACCACAAATAGTTTACTGTTTTTAGTAAACCACTCTAGTTTTTCCAATGGAATACTATTCACATGTGGTACTGCGTGCTCATTTAATACGCTTATAGCGGGTAAGTCTTTCTTCGTAACAAGTCTAATATTCATAAAATTGGGACACACGATTACTCTCTGTTCTGATACTAAACAATTACTGCAATAAATGAAACGAAAATTAGGATATAGGTATATTTTTTCTTCATTCCATCATTCATTCACTTATATTCTATTACTCACTTTTACATCGAAATTATAACTCATTCGTTTACACTCATACAATGGCGGAATCTATAGAATCTACTCTCATCTCTTTAGATGAGATTGATGCTGCTACAGAAACATTAAAAAATGTAGCAACTCGTACCCCTCTTTTATACAACCCTCAACTTTCTGCCGAATATGGCGCAAATATTTGGTTAAAACGCGAAGATTTACAAGTTGTACGTTCTTATAAAATACGAGGCGCTTACAACAAAATTGACAGTTTAAGCGATAAAGAACTCCAAAATGGCGTGGTTTGTGCCAGTGCAGGCAATCACGCCCAAGGCGTTGCTTTGGCTTGTTCAATCAAGAAAATTAAAGGCATTATATTTATGCCTGTAACCACATCTAACCAAAAAGTAAAACAGGTTAAGATGTTTGGGAAAGATTTTGTGAGCGTAGTACTTGAAGGTGACACTTACGACGACTCATTTGCCAAAGCAAAAGAATTCTGTGATAGAGAAAACGCAGCCTTTATTCCTCCCTTCGACGATTATAAAGTAATTTCTGGCCAAGCAACGGTGGGTAAAGAGATTTTTGAAGATAGCTCTGTTGAACTCGATTATATACTCATCCCAATTGGTGGCGGTGGCCTTGCTGCAGGTATTGGATCTTATTTCAAGCAACGTTCTCCATCTACTAAACTCATTGGTATAGAGCCAGCTGGTGCGCCGGCAATGAAGAATTCTCTAGCTGAGGGGAAAGTAATAACCTTAGAGAAAATCGATAAATTTGTAGACGGAGCAGCCGTTCAAAGAGTAGGTGATATTACATTCGAAATATGTAAAAACGTGCTCAATAACGTAATCACCACCGATGAGGGTAAAATTTGTGGCACCATTTTTAAGCTTTATAACGAACAAGCCATTGTAGTAGAGCCCGCTGGTGCTTTAACAATTACCGCGCTTGATGATTTGCGAGACCAAATTAAAGGCAAAAATGTGGTTTGTGTAGTTAGCGGTAGCAACAACGATATAACTAGGACCCCTGAGATCAGAGAGCGTTCACAGCTATATAAAGGTCTTAAACATTATTTCATTATTGATTTCCCACAACGAGCTGGGGCACTGCGTGAATTTTTAAATGATGTGCTAGGCCCAGATGATGACATCACTTATTTCGAATATTCTAAAAAAATAAATCAAGATTTAGGTCCCGCTTTAATTAGTATAGAGCTTCAAAAGAAAGAGGATTTCGAACCTCTTTTAGGTAGAATGAAAGAGCGTAATATCAAATATGAATATGTAAATGAAAAACCTAGCTTATTTCGTTTTTTAACTTAATATGTTTGTTCTAATTACTCTTTTTACTGACATTCTAGTCAATTAGAAATTCACTATTTGTACGCATGATTTGCCAAAAACATCTTTTTAGCCTCGATGAGAATATCACCTATCTCAACTGTGCGTTTATGTCGCCGTTGATGAAGACCGTTGAAGAAGCGGGCGTTGCAGGAGTTTTGAGAAAACGAGAACCTTACCTCCTTTCAGGTGACGATTTTTTTACTGAATCGAAAGAACTTCGGCAAGAATTTGCGAAGCTTATAAATGCAAAAGATGCGCAACGTATTGCAATCATTCCATCTGTGTCGTATGGTTTGGCTAATGTTGCCAAGAATTTAAGTTTAGAACCGGGCGACAACATAATTGTTGTAGGCGAGCAATTCCCAAGCAATATCTACCCGTGGCACGAGGTTGCAAAAAAGCACAGTGCTGATATTATAACGGTATCCGCTCCAAGCGAATCTCACAATAGAGGTGAACTTTGGAATGAGGCAATTCTGAATGCTATAGACAGCCGCACAAAACTTGTAGCATTGGCAAATATCCACTGGGCAGACGGCACCATTTTTAATCTTCCAGAAATTAGAGAACGCTCTAAACAGGTTAATGCGCTGTTAGTTATTGATGGCACACAATCTGTTGGGGCTCTTCCTTTTGATGTGGATGTGGTTCAACCTGATGCGTTAGTGGTTGCCGGGTACAAATCTTTGATGGGACCATACAGCATCGGTTTGGCTTATTACGGCCCAGCTTTTGATAACGGCACCCCAATAGAACAAAATTGGATTAATAGGTATAAAAGTGACGACTTTGCAAACCTAGTAAATTATAGCGACGAGTATCAACCAGGAGCCTTGCGCTACGGAGTGGGTGAACAAAGTAATTTTATTCTAGTTCCTATGATGCTAGAAGCCCTTCGTGTTTTAAACGAATTGAAACCTATAAATATCCAAAAATACTGCAGCTCAATAATTGAAAATCCTATCAATGAATTGAGGGATGCTGGCTTTATAATTGATTCAGCCAAAAATAGAGCCGCCAATTTATTTGGTATTCGGCTAGCAAAACATCATTCAATGGAAGCTATTAAAACTTCCTTTACCAAAAATAATATTCATGTTTCGTACCGTGGGGATGCTATCCGAGTTTCCCCAAATATGTATAATGACGTGGCAGACTTAGAAAAATTAACGCATATACTTTTACAGAGCTACTCTTAAATGACATCAACAAAACAATACTCCCTGCTAATCGACTGTGAAGATGCTAAGGGATTAGTTTACAAAATAACAGATCTTATATATCGCTACGGCCTCAATATTACATTAAACAGAGAGTTTGTAGACAACGAAACCAACCATTTCTTTATGCGCACCATTGTGGATGGTGATTTAAATAAAGATAAGATTCTAGAGGATCTAAGCCAGATTCTACCTAAAAACGCAAACATCCGCATCGCATCCGACAATAAAAAGAACGTAGTGTTATTGGCTACCAAAGAACATCATGTGTTGGGCGATTTACTTATCAGAAATGAGTTTGGCGAGATTAATGCCAATATTTTGGGTGTTATAAGTAACCATGAAATTTTAGAGCCTTTGGTTCAAAAGTTCAATATTCCATTTCATTTTATCTCTCATAAAGGAGTTAATCGAGAAGAGCATGAGCAACTCATCACTCAACATATTAATGAATACAGCCCAGATTATTTAGTACTAGCCAAGTACATGCGTATTTTAAATCCAAGTTTCATTGCGCCCTATACAAATCGGATTATTAACATTCACCATTCTTTCTTACCCGCTTTTGTTGGTGCAAAACCCTATCACCAAGCCTACGAACGTGGCGTGAAAATTATAGGCGCCACTGCACATTTTGTGAATGAAGATTTAGATGAAGGTCCAATTATAACTCAATCAACCGGACGAATTAACCATTCCCACAATGCTGAAACTATGGCATTAATGGGTAAGGAAATTGAAAGTAGAGTGCTCTCCGAAGCCCTTAACTTAGTGCTTGAAGACAAAGTGTTCATTCACGGCAATAAAACTGTGATTTTGGATTGATATTGCGAGTCTTTCTTTTTCAATCCTTTGGAAAGTGAAACCGATGACGGTTTCACTTTATGGGTCATTCTGATCCCGACTGCTCAGGAGAAGAACCTATAGATTCATTTAAAAGCAATCATTTTGTAGATTGCTTATTACATTTTAAAAAAGAAAGGGGTCTGTCAGTATTAAATAATTTTGCGATTATAATGAAAACAAGTTGACGGTTCCTGATCTATTTTACACTATTGACTGAAAGGCAATGCCCGACCATAGGGAGGCAAAGGAAATATAAAAAACGCTCCTGTCATCCTGAACAAGACGACCGATAGGGAGTCGCCGTGAAGGATCTCGCTCCATACGCTCATGAACACAAAATAATAATACCAAGACAAGCGCATCGCCCAGTACGAAGCATAAGCGGAGTCTGCTCATTCCTCAGGGTGACAGAGTTGTTGTGTACTTTCTAATGTCGCCCCTACCGACAATGACGGTTCCCGTCATGCAGCCATAAAAAGATGTGTTATAAGGATTAGCTCTTTCAGAGGGAGAACCCACGAGTATCCATTATGCCTATAACTTATAAACGTATTCAGAGTATTGTTGAACCCACTTCGGGGTTCCGATTGTCGTGGATTCATTTCCCATGGTTCCGCCTTTCTGCGGAAGTTTCCACCATAGTTTATTCACATGCAACACCTCTGGTGTTGGTTTCTGTTCAATTCTAAATACATTCCTCCAAAATCATTTTCCTTTCTACTGGTATCTTATATCTATCTCATTTTATTTCTGAAGAAGGACTCTTCGTGGTTTTAATATCATCCCAACCACCACCCAACAAAATCATTCTCATAAAAAAAGCCATCTTATTTCTAAGATGGCTTTTATGCTTCGTAGTTAGTTAAAAGCGTAGTGAATTAATCACTAATTATTTTCTAAACGTTGCTTTCACGTAGTCCATACGCATTTCTGCAATAGCAGCAATAGAAATACCTTGTGGACAAACCGCCTCACACTCACCAAAGTTCGAGCAATCTCCGAAACCTTCTTCTTCCATTTGCTCAACCATTGCAATTACTCTATTGTCGCGCTCAACCTGCCCTTGTGGGTACTTGTTGAGGTGAGCAATTTTGGCGCCTGTAAACAGAGATGCGGATGCATTAGGGCAAGCTGCCACACATGCACCACAACCAATACAAGCGGCGTAATCGAATGCGAGATCAGATTTTTCTTTCTGTACAGGCATGGTGTTCGCCTCTTGAGTAGAACCCGTTTTGGCAGAAATATATCCACCAGCAGCGATTATACGATCGAAAGAACCGCGATCTACCACTAAATCCTTTATTATCGGAAAAGCAGCCGCACGAGGTGGCTCAATGGTTATACTATCGCCATCATTATAGGTACGCATGTGCAATTGGCAACTCGGAACCTCAGCATTTGGTCCGTGTGCAACGCCATTAATTACCAAGTTACAAGCTCCACAAATTCCCTCACGGCAATCGTAGTCAAACTCTAATGGCACCTTGCCTTCGAGCTGAAGCTCTTCGTTCAACACATCTAACATTTCTAGGAACGACATGTGCTCATCAACCGTATGGAGAGTTCTTTCCTCAAAATGCCCAGCGGCATTGGGTCCTGTTTGTCTCCAATATTTTAAATGTATGGTCATATCTTTACTCATAATACCTTCCTTATTTGTAGCTACGTTGTGTTGGTTCAACGAATTCAAATTCTAAATTTTCTTTGTGCATCTCTTCTTCAAGTTCATGTTGAAGTTTTTTAAACTCCCAAGCTGCTACATACGAATATTCTTCATCGTTACGTAGAGCTTCACCATCTTCCGTTTGGAATTCCTCACGCAAATGGCAACCACACGACTCGTTACGTTGCAATGCATCTTTTGCCATTAACTCAGCAAGTTCAAAGAAATCTGCAACACGGCCTGCAAATTCTAAATACTTATTGTAGTTGTTTTGTTCGCCTGGCACAAACACATCTTTCCAAAATTCTGCACGCAAATCCTGAATTTCTTTAATGGCAACTTCAAGACCTTCTTTGGTTCTTGCAATACCAACTTTATCCCATACAATTTTACCTAAACTTCTATGGAAATCGATTATGGTACGCTTCCCTTTTACATTAAATAGCTTATCTATTTGGGCTTGAGCATCTTTAGCTGCTGCTGTAAATGCTTCGTGATCTGTTCCATATCTGGTACCAGGTTTAACATCAGCTAGATAATTACCAATAGTTGCTGGTAACACAAAATAACCGTCAGCAAGCCCTTGCATTAATGCACTAGCACCAAGGCGGTTAGCACCGTGATCGGAGAAGTTAGCCTCTCCTGCTGCAAAAAGACCAGGGATGTTAGTCATTAAGTTGTAATCTACCCAAAGCCCACCCATTGTGTAATGCACTGCAGGATAAATTCTCATTGGTACTTTATATGGATCTTCATCAGTAATGTTTTTATACATATCGAAAAGGTTGCCATATTTAGCAGTAATAGTTTCCAAGCCATCGCGTTTTATCGCATCGTGGAAATCGAGGTATACTGCTAAGCCAGTTTTACCTACTCCTAAACCATCATCGCACACCATTTTGGCATTTCGTGATGCCACATCTCGGGGTACTAAGTTCCCGAAACTTGGATATCGTTCTTCGAGATAGTAATAACGCTCTTCTTTTGGAATATCGTTTGGTTTACGAGTGTCTCCTTTCTTTCTAGGAACCCAAACACGGCCATCATTTCTTAAACTCTCGCTCATCAGAGTAAGCTTAGACTGATAGTCGCCACTTACAGGAATACAGGTTGGATGAACTTGAACAAAACCTGGGTTTGCAAATAAAGCACCGCGCTTATGAGCACGCCAAGCAGCTGTTACGTTAGAGTTTTTAGCGTTAGTTGATAGATAGAATACGTTGCCATAACCACCAGTGGCTAAAACAACAGCATCTGCTTCCCATCTCTTTAACTCGCCAGAAACTAAATCTCTTGTAATAATACCACGAGCTTTCCCGTCAATAATTACAATGTCTAGCATTTCATGGCGTGGGTGATAATCAACCGAACCCGCATTAACCTGACGCAACATCGCTTGATAAGCACCTAGTAGTAGCTGCTGACCTGTTTGGCCACGCGCATAAAACGTTCTAGAAACTTGTGCGCCACCAAACGAGCGGTTTGCCAACAAGCCACTGTATTCACGTGCAAAAGGTACGCCTTGCGCTACCGATTGGTCAATAATATTGTTAGCTACTTCTGCAAGTCTATACACATTCCCTTCGCGAGCTCTATAATCGCCCCCTTTTATGGTATCATAAAATAATCCCCAGATGCTATCGCCATCGTTAGGATAATTTTTAGCGGCATTTATTCCACCTTGTGCAGCAATACTATGTGCACGTCGGGCAGAATCTGAAATACAGAATGACTTCACATTATAGCCTAATTCGCCTAAACTAGCAGCTGCGGCACCACCAGCCAATCCTGTTCCTACAACAATAACTTCATACTTTCGCTTGTTGTTAGGCGAAACAAGTTTCATATCTCTTTTGTAATTACTCCATTTAAGTTCTAATGGACCTTCTGGAATTTTTGAATCTAATTTCATTGATATTTTCCCTTAATGTGATATAAGTGAGCCATTACCGCTAGTAATAAATATGTATAGCGGTATGAAGATGAATGCGAGCATAAGAATAATGGAAAAGCCATAACCAATCATCTGCATTCTTTTCGATGTTGATTTATTTTGCATCCCTAGTGAAGTAAACGCGCTCCAAAAACCATGTGCTAAGTGCAAAGTCATTAAACCGAGTACTGCAACATAACCTATTACTACCCAGGCTTTTTGGAATTCTTCTATCACTAATTTTCTGAGATCTCGAATTCCTGATCCCTCTACTACATACTCTGCACCAAATTTAAAATGTATTACATGTAGTATTACAAAAACTAATATAATAATACCCGTAATCATCATACTCTTTGAAGCAAGGTTCATGTGGCTAGGCCCACCTTTGCTTTTGTGCACTTTATAGCTATTGGGACGAACTTTTCGTCTATTATTCCAAATAGAAAATCCCAAAACAGCATGGTAAATAAAGATAAAGGCTAATCCAGCTTCTGCTACATATAGAAGTGGCCCTAAATCCTTAAGCGTATTGGTATATAGATTAAAGGCGTTAGAATCACCAAAAATAGTAAGATTACCTACTAAGTGGCTAACCAAAAAAAGCATTAAACCTATTCCTGTGATGCCCGTGATAATCTTACGGCCAACCTGCGATTTCATCGCTTTTAAAAGTGAAGGCATGAGCGTGTCTTAATTTTATGTTATTTATAGTGTGTTTAATAAGGCAATAAACTTCTAAGTTTCCAAATTGGTGCGAAACAATTTATTATCCTTATTATCCGCTTGAAAATCGCTTTTTTCGCCCTGAATGGCAAGGTAGATTAACTCTAAATACTAGATGTGTAATCTAGTTAAAGTAGCCGTACTTTTAGGCCTCATTCAAAAACATATTATTACAACTGAAAGCATTACAAAGTAAAATATCGATCAATTATAGGGACCGTGGATCTAAGTTCATCGGCTATCTATTTCCATGCGAAACCGAACAAGAGTTTCAAGATGAGTTGGCCGCATTAAAATCAAAATACCCCGATGCTACCCATCATTGCTATGGTTATAGAATAGATCCTAATAATATTACAGAGTTCAGTAGTGATGATGGTGAACCCTCGGGAACGGCGGGGCTCCCCATTCTCAATCAACTAAAATCTTACGATGTAATTAATGCGGCAATAGTTGTGGTGCGATACTATGGGGGAACTAACCTTGGCAAACCAGGACTTATTGAAGCTTATGGCTTTTCCGCCGAAGAATGTATTAAGCAAGCTAAGTTAAACACTATCATACGAGTGCAGCTTTTTGAAGTGAATTATGCTTATCCCCAAGAAAATGTGATGAATAAACTAGTTCTTAATCATAGCCTAGTAGAATTAGAATCTGAATATTTGGCTGACGTTAAAAAAACCTATGCCTGCCCCATTGAAAACAGCACTAATTTTGAATCGGATTTAGAATCCCTTGCTCACCTTTCAATCACATTTACTAAAGGGGAAGAAAGCTTTATAGTTGGGTAGATGCTTAATCTATTTTAGATTTGGAACGCCCATTCAATTTATTTGTTTTATTTTGAAAATCAACATTCTACGTCATCACACATAATTTCTGAACAAATTCCTATTCCCTAATGCTGTTAAAAGAACAAGAAATTGATCATAATTTTCGTTTGAATGGAAAATTCCAACAACAAAAAACTACAGCTAAAGGTGAGAACAGAGCTTATGTAGAGCTTACAAAGTTGGAAACTCTCTGGTTTAATACTGGCACTCGCTGCAATTTGCAATGCAAAAATTGTTACATCGAATCGTCACCGACAAATGACGAGTTGCTCTATATTTCTAGACAAGAAGTAGAATCCTATTTAGACGAAATTAGAGAGTTGGAACTAGGAACTCACAATATTTCCTTCACTGGCGGGGAACCATTTCTAAATAAAGAACTGCTACCAATCCTAAAGCTTTGCTTACAGCGTGGTTTTGAAGTGCTAGTACTAACCAACGCCTACCGAGCAATTGACGCCTATTTTGATGAGCTCGTTCAACTCAACAAAGCTTATCCAAATAAGCTCACTCTTCGCGTTTCATTAGATCATTATACTGCAGAGATGCATGAATTTGAGCGTGGTCCAAAAACTTTCAATCGTACTTTGGTTACCATGAAGAAGTTATCTGAGATGGGGATTAATATTGCCATAGCTGGACGATCTCTTGCCAATGAATCGCAACAAGCAGCATTAGCAGGCTACCAAAGTATTTTGGACAAGTACGAAATAACACTCAAAGTAATTGATGGCCAAAATATTGTTATTTTCCCAGAAATGACTACCACAGTAGATGTCCCCGAAATCACCACTTCTTGCTGGGATATCTTACACGTTAAACCTGAAAACCAAATGTGTGCAACTGAGCGCATGGTTGTTAAACGCAAAGGAACGGATATGCCCGTTGTTTTACCTTGCACCCTTATTGCCTACGACAAAGAGTTTGAGTTAGGCGAAACGCTCAAAGAATCCTTCCAAAAAATATATTTAAACCATCCCTATTGCGCACAATTCTGTGTACTTGGCGAGGCAAGTTGCTCAGCAAAATAATTTATTCCCAACTTGTAATAGCAAACTTATCAGGATCGAAAATATCTAGATTTAGGGAATCAGGGATTGCAATCTCAGAATATTCTTCTAGCAAACCAAGCATACCATTTGCCTTGAACACTACCTCAGGCGAAATCCAACCTTCCCCCAGTGGCTCATATTTATTGAACTGTACTTCTTGGATGGTATTTTGGCGACCAATCGTAAAATTACGCACGAATACTAAGCGCTCAACATCCACCCAAAATTGTGGCTTTGTAGAATCGATCTCTGCTGTTCCTACCACATAAACTGAGCGCCCCTCCCACTCATCCATATATAATTTACTTAAATCATATCCATTACTTGTAAGTTGTTTCCCTGTTTCTTCAGGTGACTGATGGTACACATCGTAACCTAAAACTAATAAATCATGTACACGGTCTGCTTGTTGAATCAGAATTCCATTTGCAAAACCATATTGCTGACCTTCTTTAAATAAAATGCCATTATTACTGTCTTTCTCGTCAAATTTAATAGCTAAGTTCCCTGGCAAATTCATCGCTTCATGCCATATCTGAGTTCTCGCAACTTCCCCAGCGGCACCATAAAAAGTGGTCTTTTGAGTAAATACTAACTGCTTATACCACTTATCTTTATACATTTCGTACATTTTTTCAAGAACATCGTGTCCATCTTTCACATCATTATTCTGAAAGGCTAAAACAGAATTAGCAAGGAATACGGTAAAGAGTAAGGCAATAAAGAGGTTTTTCATGGGGTAGATGACAGAAGTAAACTAACTACAATGATAATGTTTAATGGTAATGATTATAAGATTCAATTATTTTAAAATCCTATAAAAACCTTATTCTGATTATTATCGAGTAAAGAACTACTTTTACCAAAAGGATTTATTATGAAAATTTACACTAAGAAAGGCGACCAAGGTCAAACTTCACTCTTTGGTGGCCAACGCGTATCTAAAAGTTCTAAGCGAATTGAAACCTACGGCACCGTAGATGAACTCAATTCTATTTTGGGATTAACGAGTGCCTTACCCGTTACCGATTACACCAGAGAACTTGTAATTACTGTACAGAATCACTTATTTGTACTGGGTTCAGATTTAGCAACTCCACACGACAAGAAAACACGTATTGATCGCATCAGTGCCAAAGAAATTGAGTTCCTAGAAAAGTCTATTGACTATATGGAAAGCACTCTTCCTCCCCTAAAACACTTTATTTTACCAGGTGGCTCGCAAGCAGGTTCTATTTTCCATCTTGCACGAACCGTATGCCGACGTGCAGAACGTGTTACAGTAGATTGCCAACAAGAAGAAGAGATTTCTGAATTAGCATTGATGTATTTAAACCGTTTATCAGATTTCTTTTTTGTACTTGCTCGCTACGAAAATCATGAATCCAATCAGGTAGAAACAGCTTGGGCACCAATATAATAGCACATGGCACTTAGTAATAAAGCTAAATCGTACATTCGAAATAATGTAAAGAAGAAAAGTGCTAAACAAATAGCCGCCACTTTAAAGCTGGATATTGAAGAGGTTCAAGAGTATTTAAATTCTATAAAAGAACCTCTTCCCCTTAAAAAGAAGATTCTCTTTTATGGCATAACTCTATCTATTCCTGTTTTATTTTTTGTGATTCTTGAGCTTTCGTTACGAAGTGTGAATTATTTGGGTAATACCGAACTATTTATTGACCCAAAAATCTCGATGGATGATTATTTGGTTCCAAACCAAAACTTTGCCGCACGTTACTTTTTCTACACTAGTGTAATTCCAGGGCCTTCTGTAGATGTCTTTTTGCAGAATAAACCTAAAAATGGATATCGAGTTTTTGCGATGGGCGGCTCCTCTGCTGCGGCCTATCCCTACGGTTTTAATGCATCCTTTTCGCGTGTTGTGAGAGATGTGCTCACCGATGCTATGCCCAACAAAAATGTGGAAGTTATAAATGTGGGAATTTCGGCGGTGAACTCTTATACGCTATTCGATCAGGTAGACGAAATTCTTGCACAGTCTCCCGATGCCATCATGATTTATGCAGGTCATAATGAATTTTATGGAGCTCTTGGCGTGGGTTCTAATGAGAACTTGGGCGCATTCCCTAGCTTTGTTCGTTCCTATTTAAAACTGCAACGGTTTAAAACTTTTCTCTTTCTACGGAATGTGATGGTGAAATCAGGCAAATGGCTTGCGAGTTTTTTTTCTAGCAAAGAAGCCGTTCAAGGAACATTGATGGAGCAAGTTATTAGTTCGCAATCTATTGAGTTGGATAGCCCAATGTATGAGTTAGCTATGACTCAGTTCGAAAGCAATCTATCCACAATAGTCAACAGATTTAAAGAGCATGGCGTACCTGTTTATATTGCAAGTTTAGCCAGTAACATCAAAGACCAGCCCCCATTTGTGGATATTACTGACGGGAATCAACCTTCAGCTCAGCAAATGTACAATAAGGCACAAAATTATTTTTCTGAAGGAGATTTCACCCAAGCTAAAACCGAGTTTACTTTTGCAAAGGATTTAGATGGACTTAAATTCAGAGCTCCTTCTAAAATTAATGCTATCATAGATTCATTATCTCATACCTTCGAAAACACAACCTATGTGCCGTACGAAGAGTTTATGTCTTCTCATTCGCCCAATGGGATAATTGGTGATGAACTGATGCTTGAGCACCTCCATCCAAACGTGGAAGGCTATTTTGCAATGGGCAGAGTATTTTCTGAAGCTTTATTAACTGATTTAAAAAGTCAAAATATTTCCAACTTTGAGGTGGCAGATTGGGATGCCTACAAACAGAAAATGTTCCTTGGCGAATATGACACTAGAATTGCATGGCATCGAGTTAAAACTCTCAAACAAGGCTTTCCATTTGAGCAAAAAGGTAAAGTTCTTCCTTACCAAACAAACTATAAACCCACTAGTATTGCTGATAGTTTAGCTTTCGAAACCGTGCAAAATCATAAAGGTTGGGATCGAGCTAAAATAGAGTTGGCAGTGCATTATGAGAATACTGGCCAATTTGATAAGGCTTTGAATGAATATTTAGGGTTGGCGCGAGATCAACCATGGAACGACTCTCCCTATACTTTTGCAGCTAAAATATTATTGAATAAAAATGATTTAGCAGGCGCAGAACCACTACTCAGAAAAGCGTATGCAATAACTGAGAATGAAGCTTTCGTAAATAAAATGTTGGGCGCTATAGAACTTAATAATGGCAATGTTGTAGAAGCGATTAGGCTTCTTGAAAAATCAAGAGAAATTGCTCCAAACGACCCACAAATGCTTTTCAATCTTTCTGGTGCTTATGGTACCGACAAACAATTTGAGAAAGCATTTCAAATATCTGAACAAATTCAACGTATAAGTCCTAACTTCCCAGGCTTAAAAGCTTGGCAACAACAACTTAAACAAATCATTCAAACTAAATAAAAGTAACAATGGCATTAATGATTTCAGTATCTGGAATTCGAGGAATTTTTGGAACCGATTTAACTCCCGAAAATTTAGTACGCTTTACGGCCGCTTATGGCACTTGGCTAAATGGCGGAACTGTGGTACTTGGGCGCGACAGTAGAGTTACTGGTAAAATTTGTGAGGATATTGTTGCTGCTACATTAGCAAGTGTTGGTTGTGATGTTATCAAGGTAGGAATTGTACCAACCCCAACCGTGGCTATGGGCGTTTTAAAATATGACGCTGCGGGCGGAATTATTATTTCAGCAAGTCATAATCCTGCTGAGTGGAATGCGTTAAAATTGCTGAATAACAAAAGCGAGTTTATGAGTGCCGATGAAGGTAGAGAAATGCTCGATATTGCGGAGATGGGAAATTTCTCCTATCAGACTTATGACAAAATTGGCATCGTTCGCGAAGTGGATGATTTGCTTGATTACCACATCCAGAAAATAATAGACCTCCCTTATATCAATCCAGAGAAAATTGCAGCGGCTAACTTTTCTGTAGCCGTTGATGCAGTAAATGGCGCCGGTTCTTTGGCAGTGCCTAAATTATTAGAATTGTTGGGCGTTAAAACAACGCACAAAATTCATTGTACGCCAAACGGAATATTCCCTCATAACCCCGAACCAATTCCTGAGCATTTAACCGAAATTTGTGACTTGGTTAATAAAACAAAAGCAGACCTTGGCGTTGTAACCGACCCTGATGCAGACCGCCTAGCTCTTGTTGATAATACAGGCACTCTTTTTGGGGAAGAATACACCCAAGCTTCCGTGTTCGATTTTATATTAGGTAGAAACCCTGGTCCTACTGCAACCAATCTTTCTTCTTCTAGAGTTTCCGATGACGTCACAAAAAAGTACGGGCACACTTGTCATCGCTCGGCGGTGGGAGAAATAAATGTGGTGAAAAAAATGCAAGAAGTGGGCGCAGTTGTTGGCGGCGAAGGAAGTGGCGGCGTTATAGTACCTGACTTGCACTATGGTCGTGATGCTTTGGTTGGAATTGCAGTTGTGCTTCAATTACTTGCTGAGCGGGACATTAGTTCCTCTGAATACAGAGCTACTCTCCCTAACTATTATATGAGTAAGAGTAAAATTCAACTTGATCAACTTGGAAAAGATGCGGATGAAGTGCTTGAAACGGTTAAAGTTCACTTTGCAAGCTTAAATCCAAATACGGTAGATGGTGTGAAAGTGGATTTTGAAGAAGGATGGGTTCATCTTCGAAAATCAAATACAGAACCTATTATTCGAATTTATACCGAAGGTAAAAGCCCTGAAGCAGCAAAAGCTTTTGCCCAGAAAATTAAAAATCTACTTTAACCGAAATCCTTATTAAGGAACCCTATTTTTGATATCTATGTTACACCAAAGTAATGGTTAAACCATTTATTAAAACGGCTTCCTTTTCAAACACCTTTTATGGAAATTATGATTAATCCCCTCAAAAAAAGCATTCTATATTCTGTATTCCTTCTTTTTTCAGTGCAAGCCTGTGCCCAAAAAAGTGACACTCCGAAGCCCGAAGCAACTTCTGATATTGTTTATACTGAACAAGATGCTGCAATCTTTGCCGACATTCTTTTGAAATATAAAAATGATTCAGATAAGCCCATAGGAACACTTATTCCTGAAATTGGGAAATACTTTTTAGGGGATGAATATGTGGCACATACGCTTGAAGTGGGCGATGTAGAAAAGGTGATTCTAAATCTTCGTGAGCTCGATTGTACTACTTATGCAGAAAATCTTTTGGCATTAGCTCGTACTATAAAGTCAGAAAATCAGACCTTCGAAAATTTTGCTTCTGAAATTGAGAAGATTCGTTACCGCGATGGTGAAAAAACCGATTATCCATCTCGTTTACATTATTTCAGCGATTGGATTTATAACAACAAATCAACGGGTTTGGTTACTACCCCAGCTGATAGCTTTGGGGACCCTTTCCCAAACAAAGTGAGTTTTATGACTACTCATCCAGAGAGCTACAAACATCTGAATAACAATCCTGATTTTCTCTCGGTTTTAAAGGAACAAGAACAAGAAATAAACAGTAAACAATACTTCTATCTACCAAAAGAGAAAATTGCTAAAAATGTTCATTTGCTGCAAGAAGGCGACATCATCGGCTTAACAACAAGTATTGACGGCCTCGACATTTCTCATGTGGGCGTGTTGGTTAAAGTGGGTGATAAATTACACCTAATGCATGCTTCTCAATCAAGCTTGAAGGTTGAAATTTCTGACGAACCAATTAGCTCCTTCTTGAAACCAAACTCGAAAAATACAGGCATCATGGTAGCTAGACCTGTTGAATAATTAAATATTTTTATTATGCTTACATGGAATGATATTCTAAGCTTTACTAAAAAAGGTAATCCAGCACCTGATAAAAAAGTAGAGAAATCGAATGACGAATGGAAGAAAGAACTTACTCCAGAACAATTTCAAATCACTCGCCTAAAAGGAACCGAGCGACCATTCGAAAGTGGAGCTTGTAGCAAATTTGAACCTGGTATTTACGCCTGTGTTTGTTGCGATACTTTGTTATTTGATGCTGGCGAGAAATTCCAAAGTGGCTCTGGTTGGCCTTCCTTCACTCAGCCCATAAAAGAGAACGCTGTTGCCTACGTCGGCGATTATACGCATGGTATGGTGCGTGTAGAGATTGTATGCAATACCTGTGATTCTCATTTAGGTCACGTTTTCCCAGACGGACCTGCACCTTCAGGTTTACGCTATTGCACCAATGCACTCAGTCTAAAAAAAGTTGAAGAGAACAAAGTAGTTTGAGTTGGTAGTAGAGCAACACTACTAGTAATAACGGAAAGGGAGTTATCGCTTTATTTTCTCAAGGTTACTCATTCTGTAAATTATCTCTTCATCCGCAATCATTTCATGTATGTCGATAAGCAGTTTAGTAGGATATCCAAATTGAGGGTGATAATTAACAGAAATACTATGTGCTTTACTTTCATATTCCTCAATCAGATCAAAAGCTTCATTTACAGTGATTGCATTTTTTGATACAAATTTATCACTCTCTTTAGTTGATTTCGATTCATAGATGCTTTCCAAGATAGAATTATTGAATACATACACAGAATATTCAATTCCTAAACATTCGCAAACTCTTTGCTGGGTAATTTTATAGTCAGAAAGTTTATATGCATCCCACCGTTCTCTTGGATTCTCAATCGCACTAAAATCTTCTTCAATGGGAATTATAAGAATCCCATTTTCAGAGTCACAAGAAAAAAGAAACATTAATGATAGAAGAATGAGTATACGCATGTCTGTTATTTTATTCTCTCTTAAAATAACAATTCTTACTTAATAAGCGTCATCTTTTTAATAGTTACCGAGCTCTCAGTTTGTAACTGATACATATATACCCCACTTGAAAGCTCGCTACCGATGCTATTTGCATCAAACACAATCTCGTGTGATCCTGCTCATTTCAATCCATTCACAAGCGCTGCAATTTCTCTACCTAGCATCTACAAGAATGAACCCAATAAATACCCTCATTCGGGTATTAAAAACACATTCAAATGCAATTATCTTAAAAGTGAATTGAATTTCTAAGCAATTTAAAACACTCAATATCTTATTAAAATTAAAGGGGTCTCACAATGAAAACTATCTTAATAATCATGCTGTCCTTTTTTGCTTTGCCTTCAAAAGCACAGTGGGGCCATTCTAGTAAAGGTTTGCCAATTTATGGAGTATATGTTAGCTGGTACGAAGGAGTTAATACCATCGCAAAAAGTGGAACTACATTATATGTATCTCAAAATAAACGAATATTCAAAAGCACAGACAAAGCTGAGAACTGGGTTGAAATCACATCTAAGTTCCCAACTGATTCACGTTATTTATATCTTGCGGGTAACGACTCCAGGATGTTTGCATCATTTGATACTCTTGTAGGTAATGTCAGGCATGGAAATGTATTTTATACTTCTGATGATGGAGAAACATGGGTTGATACAGGACTAAAAGGTAACCCATATGAGGCGTATGCAGTCAAGGGTGATGTAATTTACATTTATGGTAATAAAAGCAACTCATACCGATCTGATGATGGAGGTGATAACTGGATAAGTTTAGCTGTTCCCGAAAGAGGATCTGCAATGTGTATTACCGAAAATGATGATGTTTACATTGCCAGTGATAATCATTTATATCGTTCAACCGATAAGGGCCAAACTTGGAATGAGTTGCCTAGTGTAGGTGCATCACCTTCTTTGTATGCATTTGGAAATACAATTTATGCTGGTTCAAGATCTTCATTATCCAAATCAACTGACGGCGCACAAACATGGACATCTATAAAAGAAGGACTACCTGATATAAAGAAATCAATACTTTATGTTAAAGACAATGTTCTTTTAGTAAGTATTGGTGAAGCTAGTTGGACAAATGGTGTGTATATCTCAACTGATGGTGGTGAAACTTGGGCAACTTTTAATGATGGTTATCCAGCTCTACCTTTTACAGCCGCAATAGTTGAATTAGATGAATTCCTATATTCAGGTGGCGGAATGAGTAAAATGAAAGATGCTGGAGTTTATAAGCGCCCAGTTTCCCAAGTAATAACAAGTATAATGCAGACGAGTGAAGTTGTATCTGAATTTAAACTAACTCAAAACTATCCAAATCCATTTAACCCAAGTACAAATATAAATTATCAGTTAGATAAAGCTGGCTTTGTTCAACTAGAAGTTTTTACGGTGCTGGGCCAACGTATTCTCGTTTTGGTAAATCAACAACAAGCGGCTGGTAGTTATTCCGTAAAATTAGATGCGCTAGGGTTCACCAGTGGAGTTTATTTAGTTCGTTTAACACAAGGAGATAATGTTTCAATTCAGAAAATTAGCCTAATTAAATAACTAGAAATTGAGCATCGATATATACTTTTATACGTTTTCATAAATTAGAATTCAACTTAAAATCTTAGGTTTAGCGCGGAAATTCATCCGTGCTTTAAACGAATAAAAGGCGTTAATAAATAACGCCTTTTCAGTTTAGACTGATATTTCTAAAAATGTTAACTACGAAGAAAAGACTTAAGTAGTAATACAAGAGAAGTTGATTGAATAAAACTCAGTCTTGTAACTCATTATATATAAGTCTCAATTTCCCTCGGGGATTGTCAGATTTTGCCCAAAGAAATCGGGAAGTAAAATCAGAATTTGAAACGGGATTAATGTGCGCTTTTAGGTGAAGTGAGTGTTATGCATGACAAACCTCAATACTCACCGCTCATTACTATTTTATAAGTGTCATTTTATTTCTAATCACAGAGCGATCTGTTTGTAGTTGATAGATATAGACTCCACTAGAAAGCTCATTACCAATGTTATTTGCATCAAACACAATCTCGTGCGACCCTGCTGATTTCATTCCATTCACAAGCACTGCAATTTCTCTACCTAACATATTATATACTTTTAATGATACTTGCCCAGGCTCTTGTAACTGAAACTTTATTGTAGTTGCAGGATTAAATGGATTCGGGTAATTTTGGCTTAATATCATTTGATTTGGAGTGTCTTCATCTTCTAGTTCTAAGCCTGTTGTAACCCCGTTGTAGGATGCCATGGTAGCAATATTAAGCTGGGTAATCTTTTTCACCTGCACCATATTTAACGTCTCAAAAGTATCGAAAGAAGTATGGTAGTATGGATTTGGATCGTAATAATCATTCCTTTTCCATGGTGCATTTTCAATTAAAAGAATGGCTGGCATTCCAAGATCATCAAAGGACTGATGGTCACTATATGTTCCATTTTCAAAAGGTGCTTTATTTGTAATCAATCCTATAGAGAAATTTATGTTTGCATCATAAAATCTCTGGCCTAATGGTACTGTTATTGACGCACCATAATCGCTATTCTTAACAATCGATGCATAATCGTTACTTGGGTTAAAACCAATCATATCCATTGAAACCATGCCAATAGTTTCAATTTTTTCAACAAATAACTTACCCGCCATGTGGCTACTCCCATGATGATTTCCATAATAGTTCGCCCCTTTTTCTTCAGCACCAAAGGCTACTAATTTTATGGTAAAATCGTTCACAAAACCAAATTGCTCATCCGTCATTATCCGGGCTAACTCTAGAATAGACGCTATTCCAGTTGCATTATCATCGGCACCTGGGGCTTCTATTGTATCCCAATTATCCCCTTTCTTCCAGTTCCTATCACGGTCGGCTGTGGCATCAAGGTGAGCTCCTATTACAAATACTTTTTCAGGATTTGTACGCCCCTCAATAGTCGCAACCACGTTAAACTGTGGTTTTGTGTTGTATGGAGTTTCAGCCGTTGAAATGTAAAAGGTATCTAATTCAACAGAAGTAAGTCCTGAATAGCTGTCGAACACTCTTTTTACATACATAGCTGCACTATCTACGCCTGGTGTAAAGGTAATTCTGCTTTTAGTTCCCCCAGCATTTTCAAGAATTTGTATATGTTCAGACAAATTATCGATAGAAACGGCATTTATCATGTCGTAAATCTTATCTTCCGAATTCTGTGCATAAATATTTGCGTTACCAAAAACGCTTATTACTAAGAACAGAGTACAGTATAGGTAGGCTTGTTTCAAAATGATTTTATTAGTGAGTGAGACAATTGCAGTAAATCTATTAAGCGCGAAAAGTATCTTTTTTACCAGGGGTTCTCCAAGTCATTTTTTGTAAATTTTTTATTCCTCAATTCAAACATACTGCCCTTGCTATCTTTCAGCCTTAGCGGGTCGTTTCCAAAAGCACGAAATAATAATGCTATTGGTGTTATAAATAAGTAGTACAACAATGATAATATTAAGGGCGTAGTTATTTTACTTAATACCTCTGCTAACTTGTACCACGCCCAAACAATCCAATTACCTGCAGCGGGAATTGCGATGCATATAACCCCTATAATTAGCGCCAAATAAGCGATTGTATTTGAATCTAGAATAGCGGCAATAACCAAAAAGCCTGTTACTATAACAAGTTGTGTTTTAGGCGTTTCCGCATCTTTTTTGATATATGCTATGTCTCTTTTGGGAAGCACTATTTTCTTAAAATAAAGTGTATATAAATGGTGCTATTGATGAGCCACCGCCAATTACAATTAAAAAACCAAGTAACAATAAAACTACAATTACTGGTGCCAGCCAAAACTTCTTGCGCTCTCGCATAAATTGCCATAAATCCTTCAGTAATTCCATAATCAGTATATTTAAGTCACTTCAAGTTCAGTTTAAATTCACTAAAAACCGTTTATAAATCAGTCTTTATCAAAATAGACTTTTTCTGCCCAAGTTGGCTGTTCATTCTTTGCAAAAACATAATCACCTAGCACTAAAAAGTCCATTTCTGTATTCATAAAACAACGGTACGCATCTTCAGGTGAACAAACTATTGGCTCCCCTCGCACATTAAAACTCGTATTAATAACCATGGGGCACCCTGTGCGTTCTTTGAATGCATTAATTAGATTCCAATATTTCGGATTTGTTTCTCGATGTACTGTTTGCACCCTTGCAGAAAAATCTATGTGAGTAATGGCAGGAAGGCTAGATCTTTTGACCTCTAATTTTTCACGTAATGGAAGCTCAAGATAACCTTCCGGTAAATTTTCTCTCAATTCGGTTTTGATTGGCTGAACCAATAACATATAGGGAGAATCACTTTTCAACTCAAAAAATTGTTCCGCATCTTCGGCTAGCACAGAGGGGGCAAATGGCCTAAACGATTCTCTATATTTAATCTTTAAATTTAATTTCTTCTGCATATCATCCCTACGTGGATCAGCAATAATACTCCTTCCACCTAATGCTCTTGGTCCAAACTCCATCCTCCCTTGAAACCATCCCACAACATTTCCTTCATCTAAAATTTGAGCGATTTTAGGATATAATTCCGTTTCAGAATACTGAGTATACACAGGTTTAAACTTCTTCAAACCTCGCTCAATATCTAAGTCATGATATTCTGGACCAAGAAAAGCACCCTTCATAGAGTCTGGCTTTTGGGGAATTCGCTCCATATCAAAATAAATATGATGTGTTGCCAAAGCCGCACCAACCGCCCCACCAGCATCACCTGCTGCTGGCTGAATATAAATCTCTTCAAATATTTGGGTGTCTTGTAGCTTGCCGTTTGCCACACAATTCAAGGCAACGCCGCCCGCCATACACAGTGCTTTTGCGCCTGTTAATTCTTGAGCATGAGTAGCCATTTTAATTACAATTTCTTCGGTAACCATTTGTATAGCAAGTGCTAAATCAGCTTCATGCTGTTCTAACTCCCTTTCATTTTCTCTTCGTGGAAACCCAAATAATTCTTCCCACTTCTTTTCATTCACCATCCGCAGGCCTGTTGTATAGCCGAAATAATCTTGGTTCAACCAAATAGAACCATCATTTCGAATATCAACTAAGTTGTTTTTTATAATCTGTATATATTCTGTGAGCAGCTCTGAATTTGGATTTCCATATGGTGCTAAACCCATCAGCTTATATTCACCCGAGTTTACTTTAAATCCTAGATAATAAGTAAATGCAGAGTATAACAACCCCAATGAATGTGGGAACTTCAATTCTTTTAAAGCTGTAATCGATTTCCCTTTACCGTGACAAATAGAAGCCGTTGCCCATTCGCCCACACCATCAATAGTTAATATTGCGGCATCATCAAACTTAGAAGGATAGAATGCACTTGCAGCGTGGCTCAAATGATGCTCTGGAAATGTGAGTACAACTCGAGCTTTATCATATTCACCTAGTTCTTTTAGCCCATCATAAATCTGCTTCTTCAAAAACATTTTTTCTTTTAACCAAACAGGCATGGCTGCAATAAAAGATCGTACTCCTCGCGGTGCAAAAGAAAGATATGTTTCTAGCAGGCGCTCAAATTTGAGAAACGGTTTATCATAAAAGGCGATGGCGTCTAAATTGTCAATACTGAGACCCGCTTCATCTAAACAATACTTTATTGCAGAAATGGGGAAACGCTCATCATGCTTTTTGCGTGTGAAGCGCTCCTCTTGTGCAGCAGCTATAATCTCGCCATTCTGTAATATACAGGCGGCAGAGTCGTGGTAAAAAGCAGAGATTCCTAGTATGTTCATAGTTCCTTAAAGTACATAACTAAAAATACGAATAGCTCAATACTTGGCAATTTGTTTTTTCCTGTTTGCTTCTTTTGTACCTTTGCATTTTTATAATCTCATCTACAATATATTCTATGATAATTTCAATGACTGGTTTTGGCCGAGGTGAGGCCACCAACAACGGGTATGCTGCTACTGTTGAAATAAAATCGCTCAACAGCCGCTATCTCGATATCACTACTCGTTTACCGCAGCGGTTACAAGACAAAGAACTTGAGCTTAAAGAAATTCTACAACAATATATTAATCGGGGCAAATTAAATATAAACATTCATGTTGCCGAGATTGATAATGGCCAACCACATATAATTGTGGATGAGATAAAAGTAAAAGCTTACACTAATCTTCTACAACAAGTTCAGAAGGTTGCCGGTATTACTGACTCAATTTCTCTAAGAGATATTTCTACCTTTGGCGATATTTTTATTACCCAAGAAGAGACTGAAGAAATCTTAGAACTTAAATGGACTATTGCAAAAGAAGCTTTAACTACAGCCATTGAGAGCTTAATTGCAATGCGGACTAGGGAAGGAAATCAGCTTAAAAAAGACCTCCTAGAGCGCTTAGAAAGCATAAATGGCAACTTAGGAGATGTGGAAGTAATAAGTAATGGCCGAGTTGAAGAACTAAGAGCACGACTTAAAGAACGAATTGTACAACTTTTAGGTGATGAGGATTTTGATCGTGACCGACTAGAAATGGAAGTTGCTGTATTAGCTGATAAAATGGATATAACCGAAGAGATTGTTCGCATGCGTGCGCATATCAAGTTCTTTATTGAAGCTATTGAACAACCAGAAGCCGCTGGCCGACGATTAAATTTCTTAACTCAAGAAATGAATCGTGAACTCAATACAATAGGTTCAAAAGCTAACCATTCAGAAATTGCACATCACGTAGTGCGCTCAAAAGAAACCTTAGAGCAAATTAGAGAACAAGTACAAAACGTAGAGTAAACAGCTACCAATTAGTACTAATATTTTTTTGTGAAGATTGTAATATGACAACTAAAAAAGGGAAATTAATCGTTATTGTAGCACCAAGTGGTGCAGGTAAATCTACTTTGATAAAGAAACTGATGAACGACTTTGTAGAACTCAGGTTCTCTGTCTCTGCTACAACCCGTTCTCCACGCAAGGGCGAAACAGATGGGGTTCATTATCACTTTATTAAACCAGAAGATTTCCAACAAAAAATAGATAATAATGAGCTTTTAGAGTGGGAAGAATTTTATGGCGGTAAGCGTTATGGAACACTTCGTTCTGAGGTTGATAAAAAGCTAAATTTAGGCTATTTTATACTGCTTGATGTGGAGGTAAAGGGAGCCGTTAATGTTAAAGAGATTTATGCAGATGATTGCTTAAGTATTTTTATAGAACCCCCTTCCATTAAGCATTTAAAGCAGCGTTTAATACATAGAGGCACTGAAACAGAAGAATCGCTGGCTCTTAGATTAGAACGCGCAGAAGAAGAACTTACTTACGCCGATCGTTTCGATCGGATTATTATTAATGATGATTTAGACACGGCGTACGCTCAATTAAGAGAAGCCGTTGCTGAATTCATGAATTTAAATTGACCAAATATGGGCATTCGCACAATCGATATTGAAAAGCTGAAAGAAGGCACCAAGAACAAATACGAGATGTTGGTGATTATTGCAAAAAGATCGCGCCAAATTTCAGCTCAAGAAAAATTGGAGCTTGACGAAAAGCTACAATATTTCGAAGGCTTTGACGACGATGACGAGTTCTCGTTTAACGAAGAACAAGAGCAAATCTCAAAAGCGTTTGAAAAACTAGCTCACCCTGTACAACGTGCCATTGATGAAATGGAAGCAGGCGAAATTTATTTCCGACGCCCTACTGAGGATTAATTATGCTCTCCGGTAAACGCATCATTCTGGGTGTTACCGGGGGTATTGCAGCCTATAAAGCTGTTTTCCTACTTAGAGAATTTCAAAAAGCGGGTGCTGAAGTAAGAGTTACAATGACTCCTTCAGCCACTCGCTTTGTTGGTTTAGAGACTTTTGCTTCTCTCTCTGGCCATGAAGTTGCCGTTGATATTTTCCCCGAAGAAACCCAATCTACCGACTGGACACGCCATATCAATTGGGGTGAATGGGCCGATTTATTTGTAATTGCCCCTTGCACCGCTAATACTTTAGCAAAAATCGCTAATGGAGTGTCAGACAATATGCTTACAAGCACCGTTTTGGCTGCACGCTCCCCTATTCTTATCTGTCCTACAATGGATGGAGAAATGTACGAGTCGCCCTCTGTAAGCAAGAATCTGACTATAGTGCAGCAGTTCGGATATCATATTCTAGAGCCTGAAAGTGGCTTTTTAGCAAGTGGTTTAGAAGGAAAGGGACGCCTGCCTGAATTTGATTCTATCCTAGAAAAAGCGAGTGAAATTATTGGCTCTATAAAAGGACCTTTATCAGGTAAAAAAGTATTGGTTACCGCAGGCCCAACAAGGGAATTTATCGATCCTGTTCGATTTATTTCAAACCCGAGTTCTGGCAAAATGGGTTTTGCAATGGCCCAAGCTGCTCAGCGTTTAGGTGCAGAAGTTAAACTTATTCATGGCCCTGTTTCCATTCCAGTGCCCGAAGGTATTTATGCTGAAAGTATTATCAGCGCAAAAGATCTTTTTGAATCCACTAAAAAATTCGCCGATGTAGATATTGTAATTATGGCTGCGGCGGTTTCTGATTTCACGCCTACATCGACCCATTCTCAAAAAGTTAAAAAAGATGAGGGTGAACAAAATATTCCACTTACTAAAACCCAAGATATCCTAGCTTGGCTTGGTGAACATAAGAAGCCTAACCAAGTACTAATAGGCTTTGCTATGGAGACTCAAAACTTGGTTGAGAATGCTACTAGAAAACTACATTCAAAAAATTTAGATTGGATTATAGCAAATTCACTAGCCGATAATGATGCTGGCTTTGCCGTAGATACAAATCATGTTCAACTTCTAGGCAAAGATGACTCTTCCTCGTTTAAGGGTACAAAACAGGACGTAGCTGAACAGGTTTTAGCTCATATATTTCGCCCGTCCAATTCATAAAATCATTTCCTTAGTTTATTAAAGTTAGTAGATTAAAGGAAAATAGAGATACCCAAAGACCTTTGTCAAAAATACGACGTAAACCTTTAATTACTATCCTACTGCTGCTTTCATGCATCATAAGTGGGGCAATATTTGTTGCTACACCACCTTATACACCAAAATTTTTGAATATAAGCTCTGGTATTGACTCTCTGCTAACAGATCATTTTGAACAGCACTTAATACCTAGTACCTCTGTTCGTAAATATAATATTGAAGTAGATTCTACTTTTACTCGAACAGTATATAGAGTAGCGGTGCCTCCTACTTTCTCAAAAACGATGTTTCATTTTGAATTACATCAAAATTTACTAAGATATAATATTGAGTCTCCTGCGAGAGTAATTTTTCCGGAACGTGACATGAATATTTATATTTATGATAATAATACGATACTAAGCACTATCCGTTTGATTACCACTGAACCCAAAATTTTGGATTAATGGCAGAATCTTTAGCATTATTAAAACGCTTAAAATTGAAGCAATTTCCACAGCCCGAAATTATTCAATTACGCTATCCTGTTTTCTTATGTCATGGTTTTGGCGCAGTGGGTTCTTTGGTACAACCTTCGCCACTACATCACCCTTGTATGCTCATGCGAGAACATGGCATCATCGCTTTCGCGCCAAATATAGTACCTTATGCTTCCATTGAAACTCGGGCAGGGAACTGGGTTTCGTTGATTAACGAAGTGTGCGACAAATATAATATCGAGAAACTAAATATTGTTGCCCACAGTATGGGCGGGCTAGATATGCGTCATGCTATTGCCCATAATAGTTGCAAAGACAAAATTGCCTCGCTTACCACAGTGGCTACCCCACATAAAGGTGCTTACCTAGCAGATTTTGTTTTAAAAACGCCTGATATTATAACAGGAAAGCTCGGAGAATTAGTAAACTGGTTTGGTGATAATGTGTTTCCATCTGAGAAAAGTGACGCTCTAAATTCTGTAGAGCAACTTACACAACATTATGTGCAGGAGATTTTCAATCCTTCTACCCCAACTCCTGATATCCCAATATTCTCTTATAGCGCAGCCGTAGGTAAAGGCACCGATTATTCGTTAAATCCCATTTTCTTATTTCAGAATAGTCAGATCTATGAAAAAGAAGGTATTAACGATTCCTTTGTTTCGGTAGAAAGTGCAACTTGGGGAGAACACCTTGGAACCATTCCCCTTTCTCATGTGAATCAAATTAATATTCAGGTGAGTAAAGAGAACAAACCCATCTATACCGATTTTTGGATTGGTGTGGCTAAGATGCTCCGGGAAAAGGGATTATAATCTCTGTTCAAATAACATAACGGAAACCGTGATTGACACCAGCGGCGGCACTCTCGAATAACCATCCACCCCAGTCACCCTTTGTTCATTCGCTTGCCATGGTATTATAGTATTGTAATCATAGACTTGTTTTAGGAGATCCTTCACGGCGACTCCCTTTCGGCCGTCTTGTTCAGGATGACAGAGGCGATTTTTACTCTTCTTTGCCTCCTTACAGTCGGGCATTGCCTTTCAGGCAATAGTATAAAATAAATCAGGAACCGTCATTGACGCAAAGGTGCGATCTAGGAATTAACCGCAGACTCTGTCACTCTACTAGTCTTTATAATCACCTTTATGAGTAAGAGAGATTAGCTAAAAGTCATCGCCATTCGAATTATTTAGCAGGTCATAATCGGTATGATCGTATTGAATGGGAGTTACGCTAGCCTTACCATTGCTTAACACATTAATATCGGCATCTTCATTCTTATCTAGCATTTCAAACTTACCTGTTAGCCAATAGTACGCCCGATTGAAAGGATCTAGCCGATGTTCGTATTGCTCAACATAACGACTGTCTGCCATTCGGCTCCATTCCATACCTTTAAACGGTCCTTCTGGGACGTTTACGTTAAGCGTGACGCCTTTTTTCAAGCCGTTTTTTAAAACATATTTTACTATACGTCTAGCAGCTTCTTGAGCTCCTGATAAATCCGCATGCTCATCAAAAGATGTACTACTTACAGCAATAGATGGATATCCTAAAACGGTTCCTTCCGTAGCTGCGCTTACTGTACCAGAATACAATGCGTTTATACCCGCATTATTACCATGATTAATTCCACTTAATACAAGGTCAGGTTTTCGATCCAATAAATTACCGTGGGCAAGCTTTATGCAATCAGCTGGGGTGCCATTTACAGAGAACGTTTTAAATTTTTTCGCAACAAGAACTTCATTTACTCTTAGAGGTGATAAGGTAGTAATTGCGTGACCTACTGCACTTTGCTCGCGATCGGGGGCAACAATTACAACTTCACCAAATTCTTCAGCTACTTCGGCAAGAGCTCTAATTCCGGATGAAAAGAAACCATCGTCGTTACTAACTAAAATTAAAGGCTTTTTAGTGCTCATTATGCTCCATATTGTTCGTCTTTATTAGGGAAATCTTTCGATTTAACATCCTTAATATATCCTTTTACTGCATCCGTCATAATAGTGTCTAAGTCTGCGTAACGGCGTAAAAAGCGTGGTTTAAAATCTTTATTTAATCCCAACATATCGTGAATTACTAAAACTTGGCCATCGCAACCAGCTCCAGCACCAATTCCAATAGTTGGTATATCTAATTCTTTAGATACTCTTTCTGCCAAGGCAGCCGGTATTTTTTCTAAAACTATAGAAAAACATCCTGCATCTTGTAGAAGTTTTGCATCTGCAATTAACGCATCTGCTTCGTCCTCGTCGGTAGCACGTACTTTATAGGTACCGAATTTATAAATACTTTGAGGAGTAAGACCCAAGTGCCCCATTACAGGGATACCTGCATCTACAATTTTCCGTACTGTTTCTGCGATTGATTTACCACCTTCGACTTTAATTGCGTGGGCACCAGCTTCCTTCATCATACGGCCAGCGTTAATGAGTGCTTCTTTAGCTGTTACTTGATAGCTCATAAATGGTAAATCAGCAATAACTAAAGCTCTTTCTACCCCTCTAACTACGCATGAAGTATGATAAATCATGTGTTCAAGTGTCATAGGAACGGTGGTTTCGAAACCCGCCATAACATTACTTGCTGAATCGCCGACTAGTATAATTTCTATTCCTGCTCGGTCAATTATAGACGCCATAGTATAATCGTATGCTGTTAGCATAGATATTTTTTCGCCACGATGTTTTAAATCTACTATGGTTTGTGTTGTGATTTTTGCTGGACGGTCGGCAGTATTAGTACTCATAATTTTTTATTTATTGGTCGTTTGGTACAATGGCAGCAGAGGCTTCTAATTCACAAGCAATCTCGCCATCTACTGTTGCAACACCTGTCATTACTACAAAGTTTCTACGCATTGCGCCAAGAGTAACCTCTAGTTTTAGTTGGTCGCCTGGTACTACTTGCCGACGGAATTTTGCATTTTTAATTCCTGTGAAAACCATTAACGAGTTTTCAGGATTTTCTACTTTCTTACTCATTAGTAAAATTGCGCCTGCTTGCGCCATAGCTTCTACCTGTAAAACGCCGGGCATAATTGGGCGACCTGGAAAATGTCCGTTGAAGAATTCTTCATTTACGGTAACATTTTTAATTGCGGTGATTTTATCTTCGGTCATTTCTAATACTCTATCTACTAATAAAAATGGGTAGCGGTGTGGGAGTATTTTTTTAATGTCTTCTATCTGCATAATACTATGTATTTAGATTAGTGTAATAACGGTGTATTTATTTAACAGTTCCAACGTAAATGAATGCAATTCCACTTGAGAGCTGAATCGCTTTATATTCACTAAATACTTTGGCTTGTTCCATTAATTTTATAAAATTTTTGCCTGCCGGGAATGACGCGCTTGTTTTAGGCAAATAAGTATAAGCCTCGCGATTCCCCGTTAACAAGCCGCCAACTGTTGGCATAATATATTGGCTATACATTTGGTAGGGATATTTTAGTAATCCTTTGGGCTGGCCAAATTCTAAAACCATAACTTTTCCGCCAGGTTTTACTACACGTGCCATTTCTTTCAGCGCCACTACGGGGTCATCTACATTACGAATCCCAAATGCAATGCTTGAAATATCAAACCTATTATCTTCATAGGGCAGGTCCATGGCATCAGCTACTTCAAAATCTATTTTTAAACCCTGCCTTTCTGCTTTAGCCGGTGCGGGTTCTATCATAGGTGCACAAAAATCGGTGCCCATTACATATCCTTCAGATCCAACCTTCTTCTTGAATGCAATTGCTAAATCTCCTGTTCCGGTAGCACAATCTAGTACATGGTCGCCCTTCTTTGCTTCGCTTGCCAAGATGGCTTTTTTGCGCCATCTATGATGAATTCCAAAAGAGAGCACTGTATTCACACGGTCATAATCGCCAGCGATGTCCGCAAACATGGACTTAACTTTTTCACTCATAAAACTTTTCTATAGGTAACAATTCTATTTAAATACCCAACACACTATGCAATCGTTTGCGGGTCAATCCTTAAGATAAGCAACCCTTAGCAAAAATATTTTTATAGTTTACTAAGGCTAGCTGATAATTTCTTGATGATTTTTTAGAGCCATCACTGTAGGTACAATGTAATTCTTCAATGAATTACCAAACAACTACACTTCTATTTTAAGATGATCTAGCATATTTAAAGTAATAGGATTGAACTCATTTCCAGTCCAAAAAAGCTTGTTAATAGCACCATTACTATGCTCTATCCTATCCATGTTCGATAGGCCAAAACCCAACCATTCAGATAATAAAATACGTATTAGGCGCCCATGAATTACAAAAGCGATATGCTCATCATCAGAGTTGAGTAGGATTTCCATTACGCGTGAATGGGCTCTGTCATAAACCTCTTTGGGACTTTCACCGTTATCAGGCTTAACATCTAGGTTTCCTTGAGTCCAGTTTGTGTGCAAGTATTTGATTTCATCTTTCACCAAATGAAACTCTTTACCTTCTAGGCTACCAAAACTCATCTCATCTAGGTCTCTATGACTTTCAACCGAGGCACCAGATTGGGTGATTAAAGGTTGTGCAGTTTCTAAAGTTCTTTTAAGGCTGCTAGTAACAATTTTAGTAATTGCCACTTTTTGCAAAGAATCTGCTACTGCTTGTGCTTGGTATCTGCCTAACTCATTGAGTGAAGCATCAATTCCCCGCCCCTGCATTTTTTGTGTTTTATTGAAATCAGTCTCGCCATGGCGAATAATATAAAGGTGTTTCATTAAAATAATTTAGATCGAGAATATGGTTATTTCTTCTTCTTTCTGATTTTATGATAGTTTGCAACTTCAATAAGGTCGTCTTGCATTTTCTGTACAGAAGTGGGCATAATCCCTTCTTTTATCCCATAGCGAACTAGTAACATGTTAAGTATACGATCCTGAATTTCGGGCTTCTTCTTTTCGTTTTTAGCACCCATCATTTTAATAAGTAGCTGCAAAAGCCCTACTTTAAATAAGAAAAACAACACTATACCCAGCCACATTGCCAACAACTGACCTTGCCAAGCTAAGTAAATTAGAATAGCTGCACTGGCTAAGTACATAAACCCATCTTGGTTCAGTACTTTTAAAAAAGTGCCTAGGCTAGGCGTTGCAAAAGCACTCCCTTTAAAATACCATAACAGAAAAAAGAGGATTGATGTTCCCATAGCTAAAGTAGCATCGAATCGAGCCAATACAAGCCCTAAATATATAATCATAGCTAAACTATTTGCGCTACTTACCCAATCATCGGCTTGGCGTATAATTTTTTCGAGAGTATGTATTTTTAATAGGCCGGGTATGTAAGCCTCAATCTTTTCTCTACTAATATTGTACCAGTTGCCATTACTAGTGGTTATACCATTTGGCATTTCTGACATTCGCCATTCAAATTTATTCGCTTTTCTTGATTTCATGCTACAATATAAAGCGAATTATCAAAGTAATCAGGCTTGGGCAACAGTTACTATAAAAATGCTCTCGGCACCGGCATCTTTTAATACTTGAGCTAGCTCAAACCCTGTTGCCCCGGTTGTAAATACATCATCAATTATAAAAATATTTTTACCGGTCACCCACTCTATATCGTTCACTTTAAAGGCATCCGAAATATTAGCCCGTCTTTTTTCGAGACTAAATCCTGTTTGTGTTTTTGTGTTCTTAGTTCGAACCACAGCGTTTTTGGGTAATATTTGCCCTCCAAATACATTCTCAATCCCCTTTGCTATGTAATATGCTTGGTTAAAACCTCTCATTTTTCTTTTCTTCGGATGCAGTGGAACTGGAAGTAGAATTAATTCGGAAATGTTAAAAGCATCATCTTTATAAACCTGCTTCATTTTAACAGCTAGGGCAACTCCTAAATCTATGCCTACACCTGTTAAACGATGGTATTTTAAACTGTGTAACAAGTCTTGTAAATAGCCACCTTTATCAAATTGCCACAAGGCTAGCCTACCTTTTACACTCTCAGGAAGGTTGAGATGATCTTCGGCTGTCACAAATGCATCATCAAACCTAGTTTGCACACAGTTAGTACAAATAAATTGTTGGTGCCCAGAAAGTGGCATTCCACATAGTGAACACACTTTTGGAAACACAATATCCATTAAAGCCGATTTTATGTACGGAAAAAAAGCCATTATTTTATTCCATTAAATCATTTATTGTTGCTTTTACCAACAACTTTAATTACTTAGTTTCTAAGCTTAATCACAATAGCTTTAATTAAAGTTCTTGAATATGTCACTGGGTAGAGATCTTTCAACAATTCGTAAAGAAAAAAAATTGACTCTTGAGGATGTTCACAGCATCAGCAAAATTCCTATTTACACTTTACAGTCTATTGAACAAGATAGTTTTCTCAATCAAACCAAAGAGAATAAAACGTATTTACGCAGTTTTGTGCGTAGTTATGCTAAAGCTTTAAAAATTTCTGACGAGCATATTTTAATAGCCATTGATGCTACCGAAGCAGGTATTTACAATAATGACTTGCTTAAACTTGTTCACCCAGAATTTGTAGAAGAAGAGTTTAGTTTAAAAAAGGACCAAGTAGAAGTTTCCGAGTTAGATGAAAGTGCTGGCAATATTGATGAAGATGATGAAGAGATAATTGAAGAGCCTGCCGAAACTATCTCTTCAAAAAAAGAAAGAGATCCAAAGGTTCCAATAGATCCAGTTCAGGCACGTTTCCACCAAGTTACCCCCACAATAGATACTATTAATTGGGGTGAAATGAGTAGGAAAATTCATTTCAATAGAACTAATCCAAAAGTATTTTTTGCCATATTTTTTGCGATTGTAATTTTAGGTGGTGCCTTTGCCATTTATTATAACTTAGAAAATATTAAAGGCTTATTTGATTCTGAAGCAGACCGAACTGAGAATGTAATCTCTTCGAAAGCTGATAAAAATCCAGTAACCCCACCTGCTGCTGATACGCTTGATGCTTTACCAGAAGAATCGAATGCTACCTTTATAGACGAGCCTTTAGCTCAAGTGGCTGCTTCAAATGTGGACGTATTTGGCGACACACTCGAGATTATTCTTTACGCTGCTTATGATAAACTAGATCCTGTGAGGGTAACTAGTGATTTTAACGGACGTACAAATCCCTTCTGGCTAGATGCTGGGCAAGCAAGTTATTTCCAATTTAGAGATACATTGCTAATACGAGGTCAGTTTTCTAAAATGCTACTTTTATTTAACAACCACGTTATAGAGAATCCAAGACAAAATTATTATAACGCCGAACTGAACTCAGTTATGCTCACCAGAGAGATATTAGAAGGCGCAAAATATAGCGATACAGTTGGGTCAGGTTACCCTCTAAATGTTCTTCCGCCAGATAGTATTGAGTATTTAATCCGGTATTAGTATTAACTTTTTATTTTTGATTTTTTGAGCCCGAAAATGACCATAGATCAAGCTCAAGCAAGAATTGCAGAGCTGCGTAAGCAATTAAATGAAGCGAATGATGCTTACTACAACCAGGCAAAACCATTTATAAGCGATCTGGAATTTGACCAATTATTAACTGAACTCAACGAACTTGAGCAAGCTTACGACCTTGTTAATCCAACATCGCCAACCCAACGTGTAGGTGGAGAAATCTCCTCCATTTTTGAAACTGTTCAGCATCCCACTCCATTACTAAGTCTCGACAATACATATAATGAAGTTGAGTTAGGTGAATTCGATGCTCGTGTAAAAAAAATTCTAGAGCATTCTGATTTTAATTATTTTGTAGAACTTAAATTCGATGGCGCATCCATGCGATTGCGCTACGAAAATGGAAACTTAGTTCTTGGTGCAACACGAGGCAATGGCCAACAAGGGGATGATATAACCCGAAATGTTAAAACCATTCGTGACATCCCACTTAAACTTTCAGGAAATTACCCTGAGGTTGTGGAAGTGCGTGGCGAGGCGTATATGGAAAGAGAAGCTTTTGCACGATTAAATGAGAGACGAGAGGAAGAAGGGTTAGCTGTATTTGCAAATCCTCGTAACTCTACAGCAGGCACCTTAAAAATGCAAGATCCATCGGCTGTTGCACAACGCCCTATTCGATTTTTTGCATTCGATCTAATTTTAGAAAACGAAGAGTCATCCCTTACCCAACAGAAAAAAAACGAGCTACTTAAAGAATTTGGGTTACCAGTAAACGAATTCCCGAAAGTGTGCGACACTATTGAGGAAGTATATAAAGTAATTCCAGAGTGGGATGAACTCCGTCACAATTTACCCTACGAAACAGATGGCGTAGTTATAAAAGTGAACCAAAATAATTTACGCGAATTATTAGGCACCACTTCTAAATTCCCCCGCTGGGCAGTTGCATATAAATTTGAAGCAGAGCAAGCCACAACATTAATTAATGATATTACACTACAGGTTGGGCGGCTAGGAACTATTACCCCCGTTGCAGAATTAGAACCTGTGCAACTTGGTGGCACAACCGTTAGGCGAGCTTCTCTACACAACGACGACGAAATTAAACGCAAAGATGTTCGTATTGGTGATACGGTTATTGTTGAAAAAGCGGGTGAAATCATTCCCCAAATTATTCGAGTTGTGAACCCTGAGCGTGAGAACCGTGCCCATCCTTTCCAATTCCCAACACACTGCCCTAGTTGTGATTCCGAACTTATAAAATACGACGAAGAGGTTGCTTGGCGATGTATAAACCCAGTTTGTCCTGCTCAAATACGAATTAAAATTGAGTATTTTGCCTCCCGAAATGCCATGGATATTGAAGGCTTAGGAGAGTCGGTTGTAGATCAACTAGTAAGTGCTGGGTTAATTAAAACCTACGCCGATTTATACGAGCTTGAAGTTGAACAGATTCTCACGCTTGAAAGAATGGCAGAAAAAAGCGCCCAAAATCTGATCCAAGCCATCCAAAAAAGTAAAACACAGCCTTTTGAAATAGTACTATTTGCATTGGGTATTCGCTTTGTAGGGGTAACTGTAGCTAAAGATCTAGCTAAAGCGCTAAAAAGTTTAAGCGCAATTCGGAATGCTACAGAAGAAGAATTACTAGCTGTAGACTCTATCGGTCCACGAATTGCGTCTTCTGTGATTGAATTTTTTCAAAACGAAGTGAATATTGAAATTATAGAACGCTTGATGAGCTATGGTTTACAGTTTGAGATTGTTGAACAAGAACTTGCTTCCACAAAGTTAGATGGGAAAAAAATAGTGCTTACTGGAACTTTACCAACTTTATCTAGAAATGAGGCTAAAGAGCTCATCGAAAAACATGGCGGTAAAACAGTTTCATCGGTGAGTAAAAATACCGATTATGTACTTGCTGGCGAAGCAGCAGGCAGTAAACTAATTAAAGCTCAAGAATTGGGTATTGAAATATTAGATGAGAACAGCTTTTTTGAACTTATAGAAGAAAAATAGCGAACTTATAAAATATTGTGTTTCAATGAGCAAATATCTCATATTCACTGCTATAACTCATTTTTTGTTTTCTAACACTTAACTACCCAAAACTATGGATTTAAATCCGTTAGATACTGAACAAATTGGATTAAAAACGCTCGAGAAGCATATTCGACGCTCCCAGAGTAAGGTTTCTTTACGTATAGGTTTGCCCAAAGAAACATCAAACGATGAAACTAGAATATCGTTGACACCAGGTGGTGTTTCAATTCTAAAGGCAAATGGTCATCACATAATAATTGAACAAGGTGCTGGAGAAGCCGCCAACTTCTCTGACCGCGAATATGCCGATGCTGGGGCAGAAATCACATTTACGCCAGATAATGTATTTAAAAGTTCAGAATTAATTCTAAAAGTTGCTCCCCTTGCTGAAAATGAATTTGAGTTTTTACAACCAGAACAAGCTATTATTTCTGCATTACATATTGGCGGACAAACTGAAGCCTACATACAGGCGTTTTTAGATAAATCTATAACTGGTATTGGCTATGAATTTATCTGTGATGTAGATAAGGAATTCCCCATTGTTCGAATGATGCATGAAATTACTGGATCTACCGCTGTTCAAACAGCTGCTCATTACCTTGAAAGTAGAAGTGATGGGCAGGGTATTTTACTAGGCGGAATTTCTGGTGTTCCTCCAGCAATGGTTGTTATTTTAGGTGCTGGCATAACGGGTGAATATGCGGCGAGAGCTGCGCTTGGCTATGGAGCTCAAGTGTTTGTTATGGATACCAACTTGAACGCTCTTAGAAGATTAGAAAATGCCCTCGACCGGCGAATTATAACTGCCGTTGCTAACGATCAATATCTAAGTGCTGCCGTTCAATCTGCGGATGTTATTATTGGAGCAGCTATGCTAGAGGGAGATCGCTCTCCATGCTGGGTAACCGAAGCAATGGTTTCATCAATGAAACCAAGAAGTATAATTGTAGACACAGTAATAGATCAGGGAGGTTGTATTGCAACTAGCAAACTTACAACGCATTCAAAACCTACATTTGTAAAACATGGTGTAACACATTACTGCGTGCCTAATATGCCTGCTATTGTTGCTAGAACTGCTACTTATGCGTTAAACAACGTGCTTGTACCCTACATTTTAGCTATAGGTGATTCGGGCGGCGTAAGAGAATGTCTGTGGAGCAATGTCGCACTCAGAAACGGTACTTATTCATATAAAAAGCACTTAACTAAGAAATCATTAGCCACAATATTTAATATGAATTATCGTGATATAGATATGCTTATTGCATCGAATATTTAACCTTTTTTAAATGCACATCTGAGTAGAGCAGCCCTCTGTTGAAATAAATGTCTGAACTTTCTTCTTCAAATTATAAGCGTATAAGTATTATTAACTGGATTTTAAGCCTTCCATTAGTATTGCTTTTTGCATGGCCATACTACTACGCCACAAGTTTACTCGGTATAGAAGAGAAGTTAAGCTATGTGAGTGCTTTTATATTTACCATTCCGTTTGTGATGACTATTTTACACGGCCACGTTACTATGGCATTAGGCTCTGTTCATCGCTCCATGTACTATAGGTGGTTAACACTACATCCTTTTTCTTTTGGGATATTCTTCCATCCTATTGCTGTAAAAACTCGCTTCCGACTTACACTACTCTTAATTAGCCTTTTGCTCTTGCCTATTGGGTATTTGCTAAGTCTCTAAGCTTACAGCTATATCTTTTGATATGGTTTTGAAATAAAATTATTGGAAAAGTCTTGTGATAGACTAGATGTATGCTATCACAAGTTTATTTCCACTAGCACTCTTTAGATTGGCTTTCCAGCTTTTATTTCATCAATTACGCTTGGGTCAAGTAATGTTGATGTATCACCAATATTATCAAATTCATTCGCTGCTATTTTACGTAGTATTCTACGCATTATTTTACCAGATCGTGTTTTAGGTAATCCTGCAACAATCTGAAGCCTATCTGGTTTTGCTATCGGTCCAATAATTTTAACAATCATGTCCATTAACTCTTTTTTAAGAGCATCGGTGTCTTTGATTTCTCCATCACAAATCATAAATGCACATACACCTTGACCTTTAATATCGTGAGGGAAACCAACTACTGCCGTTTCAACAACAAGTGGGTGTTCATTCAAAGCATTCTCAATTTCTGCGGTCCCTAATCTATGCCCAGATACATTTAACACATCGTCCACTCTGCCTGTGATTCTGTAATACCCTTCCTCATCGCGACGACAACCATCACCCGTAAAGTAATAACCTTTATAGGTAGAGAAATATGTTTCTTTATACCGTTGATGATCTTTATAAATAGTACGAGCCACAGCTGGCCATGGATGTTTAATGCATAAATTGCCTGACACTCCATTTCCATGTAGCTCATTACCACTTTCATCCATTAATGCAGGGAAAATTCCTGGTAATGGCAAAGTTGCGAAACCAGGTTTTGTTGGGGTAATACCCGCCAATGGCGAAATCATAATTCCACCATTCTCGGTTTGCCACCAGGTATCAACTATAGGGCAGCGTTCATGTCCAATATTTTTATGATACCAATGCCATGCCTCTTCATTTATAGGCTCGCCCACTGAGCCTAAAACTTTAAGAGAACTTAAATCATACTTTCGAACATAATCTAAGTCGAACATCATTAATGCTCTTAGTGCAGTTGGTGCGGTATAAAAATGAGTTACACCATACTTTTCAATCACTTCCCAAAACCTACCTGCATCAGGGTATGTAGGCGTTCCTTCAAAAATAATTCCTGTGGTTCCTGTAAATAAGGGGCCATAAATAATATAGCTGTGACCAGTAATCCAGCCAGCATCAGCAGTACACCAGTACACATCATCGGCACCAACTTGGAATACGTTTCGAAACGAATAACTTGTATACACCATATATCCACCACAGGTATGAACTACGCCCTTAGGCTTACCTGTTGAGCCAGAAGTGTATAAAATAAACAATGGGTCTTCTGCATCCATCTCAACTGCTTCGTGCTCTTTAGAAGCATTTCTAATCAAATTATGCCACCATCTATCACGACCTTCAACCCAATTTATATCACGGTTTGTTCGCTGGCATACAATTACACTCTCAACACTTGGACTTGTTTTAAGTGCTTCGTCAGAAATATCTTTTAGTGGGACATGCTTATCCCCTCTTCTTAAGCCATCATTCGTGATTAACATCTTAGCTTCGCAATCATTAATACGCTCGCTTAAAGATTGAGCCGAAAACCCAGCAAATACAATAGAGTGTACCGCACCAATTCGTGCACATGCCAACGCTGCTATCACTAACTCTGGCGTCATGGCCATATATATACAAACCCTGTCACCTTTGGTAATACCTTTGCTCTCTAGTACATTACTAAATCGGCAGACATCCTCATGAAGCTGTTTAAAAGTGATGGTTCTTCGGAATGAATCGGGGTGATTAGGCTCAAATATAAAAGCTGTTTTATTGCCAATTGTATTCAAATGGCGATCGAGTGCATTCTCAGTGATATTTAATTTACCACCTTCAAACCATTTTACATCTGCTGTATCAAAACTCCCTGTTTGCACCGTATCCCAGCGCTTGCGCCAATAAAAAGTTCCTGCCTCATGTTCCCAAAAGGCGAGCCTATCTTTTTCGCTTTCGCTATACGTATTCTGATACTCGCTAAATGATTTGATGTTAAGCCACATTATATTTGTCTTTTTTTAATTTAATATTCGCCTTAATGTTCGCACTTTTTTACGGATAATCAAGTATAAATAAATGATGTTTTAATTATCTCGGTTAACTTTACATTTAATGTCTATGAACAAATATTAGTAGATTGCGCTTCATATTATCGTTCATATTAATTGTTAACAACTAGTTACACAAAAGACTAAGACTGAAGGTAACTAATTAATAATTAGAGATGGAAAGAGATAAATAATTAATGCTGTATAATTTGAAATGGAGCTTCTTGATTTTAAAAAGTGGGGTGATGTTTTTTTTAACAAGAGCTAATCTAAACCTTCAATTATATCCCCTCTGTTAGCACTCTCTAGTAAATTGTAGGATTTTGTTACACTTTTATTTTTGACTGAAAATAAGCCTAGAATACGCTCGATTTTAGATGGGTACTGATTTTGTTACACTCTCAAAAAAATAAATTTAGCATATATTTTTAACTTTCTAGCTCTAAATCTTAAGACAAATCAGTGGTTTTTATTGAAACTATACTCTCAATCTCCTGATTTTTTGAGAGCGAAACCACAAATTACTCATTCGATTTTCTTTTATAGCAATGATGGAGTCGACTCAAAACTCGAGACTTCCTTGTTCGTACATTCGAGCCACTAAGGTTAAATTCCTCGGCAGCTTCTTCGGTAGATGCGTCTGGTTTATCGATAAAATACTCAATGAATTTTCTAGACTTTTCTTGAAGCTCGTCTAAACACTCTCTTAAGATTCGTTGCCGTTCTTTATCCAGTAAATTTTGATACTGTTCTTCTGGCTCGTATAGTTCGTTTAAGGCACCATCTACATATTTAAATTTGTGCTCTCTCTTAGAATACCTGATGTATTCATGCCTACAAGACTTTATCAGATAACTAAAAATGTATTTAGGCTCATTTATTTTACCCATTTTAATCTGTTCATAAACATCCAGAAATGCCTGCTGAACGCATTCCTCTGCAGCCCCTCTATCAGCACTCATTGCTATTACGAGATAGTCTTCTAGCCTCGGAATTAATTCCGTAAGTATTTCAGTAGCCTTACCCTTCTCTCCATTTAGAAGAGCTTCAACTAACTCCGAATAATCAACCCTATTTTTAATCAAAACCCCATGTTTGAGCAGTTAATAGTCTTACTAATACCGCATTATTTTGAAGCATTAGAATAACCCAAATATATAATTATGTAGAATACTTCAAAAACCTTTCAAGCCCTAAAGTACGTGTTCTATTTACTATTATTAAAATATTTTAATAATTATTTGACTACCCAATAATTTTTAATTTAGCTTATAACTGTAACAAAAATACTTAATAAGACTCTTTATATGGAGGCTAATTATTGCAACAATTTTAGCTTAATATTAATTTTTTGTAACAAACATGGTTAGAGAACATCTTCTACTTAACCATAATTATAAATTCAAATCAATAAGGTACATATTATGAAATCATTCAAATCTCTTTTCGCACTACTCGCTATCGCATCCCTCTCGTTCGCTTGCTCTTCAGTAACTGACGCAAGTTTCAACGACGATGCTCTTAATGCACCAGTTATCGAACAAGCTACCCCAGGCAATGTGAACGGAATCGACCCTGATCCAATCATCTTGAAGCCAGTAGTTTAGTCTCTAATTTTTAACTCTACATCATTTAAAACAACATCCAAACAAAGGTACATATTATGAAATCATTCAAATCTCTTTTCGCACTACTCGCTATTGCATCCCTCTCGTTCGCTTGCTCTTCAGTGACAGACGCAAGTTTCAACGACGATGCTCTTAATGCACCAGTTATCGAACAAGCTACCCCAGGCAATGTGAACGGAATCGACCCTGATCCAATCATCTTGAAGCCAGTAGTTTAGTCTCTAATTTTTAACT
>Ga0265293_10000208_pt1 | contig 145383 bp, 126 predicted proteins | sample Munlanlewell138R_FD_192505 | JGI IMG/M metagenome (GOLD analysis project Ga0265293, IMG submission 192505) | Leachate microbial communities from a municipal landfill in Southern Ontario, Canada - Leachate well 138R | ecosystem: Engineered > Solid waste > Landfill > Unclassified | place...
GGCTTCGCCACCTTCGAGGGCCACGGCGACCTCATCGCGCTCGACCACGACAACGCCGAGGTGATCGACTACGTCGCCGACGTCTTGGCGCACTGGTTGGGCCGCGGCGCCGACGGTTGGCGCCTCGACGCGGCCTACGCGGTCCCGCCGCGGTTCTGGGCCCGGGTGCTGCCGCGGGTGCGCGCCGAGCATCCCGACGCCTGGTTCGTCGCCGAGGTGATCCACGGCGACTACCCGGGCATGGTCGGTGACGCCGGCTTCGACTCCGTGACCCAGTACGAGCTGTGGAAGGCGATCTGGAGTGCGCTCAACGACGGCAACTTCCACGAACTGGACTGGGCACTGCAGCGGCACAACGAATTTCTGGACACCTTCGCGCCGCTGACCTTCATCGGCAACCACGATGTCACCCGGATCGCCACCCAACTGGCCGATCCGCGCCACGTCGCACACGCCCTGGTGGTGCTGATGACGACCGGCGGAGTGCCCAGCATCTACGCCGGCGACGAGTTCGCCTTCCGCGGTCTGAAGGAGGAGCGCTTCGGTGGGGACGATGCGATCCGCCCCGAGTTCGGTTCTCCCCCATTGCCGGTCGACGACGCGGGCGCCGAGATGTTCGCGCTGCACCAGTTCCTCATCGGCTTGCGCCGCCGAAACCCGTGGCTGCACACCGCGCGTACCAGCGCGCTGCGGCTGGATAACCGGAGCTATCTGTACCAGAGCAGCGCCGCGGGTGCGACCGGGGAGACACTGCTGGTGGCGCTCAACCTGACCGAGGAACCGATGCCAATCCGACTGCCCGAACTCGGATTTGACCGCGCCGAACTGATCGCCGGCACGGGTGCCCCGCCCCGTGCCAGCACCACCGATGCGACGGTACCCGCGCACGCCTGGCTGATCCTGCAGCCGCACTGAGGACCCTCTGGGATGTTCGCGGTCGGCCACCCGCTCGGGGACTACCGGTTACCCTGCTCAAGTAATGACGGACACCGAAACTGAGCTACCGGTAGGCCACGACGCCGAGCATCGACGGACGACTCCCCGGCGGCGCTGGCGGCCCTCGGGATTCAGCGTCCAGTCCAAGCTGTTGCTGATGCTGCTGCTGACCAGCGTGGTCTCCGCCGCTGTCGTCGGCTTCATCGGGTATCAGTCGGGGCAGAGTTCGCTGCGGGCATCGGTGTTCGACCGGTTGACCGAGTTGCGTGAAACATCGACCCGTCAAACTGAGCGTCAGGCCAAGGAGTTGCAAGACACCATGGCCGTCTACAGTCGCGGGGCCACCGCCGTCACCGCGATGCGGGAGTTCAAACGAGGCTTCGCGGAACTCGCTGACGAGTCCGTGTCGCCGGAACAAGCCGAGCAGGTCAGCGAGTACTACTCTGAAGAGTTCAAGCCACTTGTCGAAAAGCGATCCGACACCGAACTCGATGTCGCCGGCTTACTACCGCAATCCAACGCGCAGACATACCTGCAATCCATCTATACGGCGCCCTACGACAGCGAGACCTACTCGATCGAGGTCGACGACGCCGGCGACGGTAGCGCTTGGTCGGCCGCCAGTAGGCGTCACCACGACTTCTTCCGCGATATGGTCACTCGCTTCGGCTACGACGACGTCATGCTCATCGATCTGGACGGCACCGTGGTGTACACCGCCTACCGGGGCGTCGATCTCGGCACCAACATCCTCACCGGCCCCTACCGCGAAAGCAGTCTGACCACTGCCTTCGAGCTGGTGACGAGTTCCCACGACGACGACACGGTGATAGCCACCGACTTCGCCCACTACCTGCCCAGCCACAACGAACCGGTGGCGTGGCTGATGTCGCCGATCGGTGAACCCGGCCGGATCGAAGGCGTGTTCGCGCTGCAGTACCCCATCGCCACACTCAACAGCATCGTGACCGCCGATGGAGACTGGGAAGAGGTCGGCACCGGGGCAACCGGTGAGGTTTTCCTGGCGGGACCCGACGGCAAGATGCGTACCGACTCCCGGCTTTTCCTCGAAGACCCCGAACGATACCGGGAAGCGGCGCTGGCCAGCGGAACACCGCTCGACGTGGTCGAACAGGCCCTCCAATTGGGCGGGACAACCCTGGTCCAGCCGGTGGGCGGGGAGGGCTTCGAGCGGGCCCAACGGGGTGAGACCGGGACCCTCGTCCAGCGCGATTATCTCGGGAACGAGGTCCTGATGGCCTACGGTCCGGTCAGCATGCCGGGGGTGCACTGGTCGATCGCGGCCAAGATCGACACCGCCGAAGCCTTCGCGCCGGTCCGGGCATTCACCCGCAACCTGGTGCTGTCCACAGTCGGCATCATCTTTCTGGTCTGCCTGGCTTCGATGTTCTTGGCCCGGATGTTCGTCCGCCCACTACGCGCTTTGGAGACCGGAACGCAGCGCATCAGCGCCGGCCACTTCGACACCACGCTGCCGGTCACTTCCCGCGATGAGTTCGGCGACCTCACCAGCGCGTTCAACGAGATGACGCGCAATCTGCGGTTGAAAGAGGAACTGATCGCCCAGCAGCGCAAGGAGAACGACGAGCTGTTGTTGTCTCTGATGCCCGCGACGGTTGTCGAGCGGTATCGCGAGGGCGACGAAGTGGTGGCGCAGGACCATCACAACGTCACGGTGCTCTTCGCAGACATCGTCGGCCTCGACGCGCTGTCGACCCAGTTGGATTCCAACGAACTGCTGTCGGTGGTCAATCGCCTGTTCCAGCAGTTCGATGCGGCCGCCGAACATCTCGGTGTGGAGCGGGTACGCACCATGCGCAGCGGTTACCTGGCCAGCTGCGGGCTCAACGTGCCCCGATTGGACAACACAGGCCGCACCGTTGATTTCGCCATCGAAATGGATCAGATCATCCGGCGATTCAACGCCGAAACGGGATATGACCTGGCACTGCGGGCCGGCATCGACACCGGACCGGTCAGCTCCGGGCTGGTTGGCCGGACCAACATCATCTACGACATGTGGGGCTCCGCGGTGAATCTGGCTTTCGAAGCGCAGCGCGGTTTGTCCCAACCCGGCATCTACGTCACCTCCGCGGTCCGTGACGCGACGCGGGAGTCCCGGCACTTCGTCGAGACCGGCGAAGTCACCGTTGGCCGCGGCTCGACGACCGTCACGGAGCCGATCTGGCGTTTGACGGAGAAGTCCTGATGACGTCGCTGTTCAGCTCGCCCTGGTTCTACTGGGCACTGGGAGTGGCCGTCGCGTTGCCCACCCTGCTGGTGGTGCTCACCGAGGTGGAGCATGTGCTGAGCAGACGCAGCAGTCCCCTGGTGCGTCCGCTCCACCTGATACGCGTCTACATCGTGCCGCTGGCCGCATTGCTGGTGCTGTTGGTGAAAGCCTCCGAGGTCTCGATCGAGGCGACCCCGGTGCGGGTGATCGCCACCGCACTCGGTTTCGTGGTGTTGGTCTTGCTGCTGTCCGGGACCAACGCCACCCTGTTCCAAAGCGCACCGGAAGGTAGCTGGCGTAAACGCATACCGTCGATTTTCCTGGATGTCGCACGAGTCCTGCTCATCGTCCTGGGCGTGGGGCTGATCTTCTCGTTCGTCTGGGGAGCCAACGTCGGCGGTCTGTTCGCCGCACTCGGTGTGACGTCGATCGTTATCGGCCTGGCGCTGCAGAACGCGGTGGGACAGATCGTGTCCGGTCTGCTCATGCTGTTCGAGCAGCCATTCGAACTCGGCGACTGGCTTGACACCCCCGCCGGCCGGGGCCAGGTCCGCGAGGTCAACTGGCGCTCGGTGCACATCGACACCGGCGATGGTCTGACCATCACACCGAACTCCGTGCTGGCGGGGGCCTCCTTCACCAATCTCAGCAGACCCACCGGCGTCCCTCATATCGCAGTGGAAACCACCTTCGCGGTGTGCGACCCGCCAGATCTCGTAATTGCCTTGCTGCGCACGGTCGCGGGCAGACTCCCGCAGCGCCACCTCGCCGTCGAGCCCACCGTGGTTCCGCTGGGCGCCGGCCGGTATCGCACCTCGATCCCGCTGCGCAGTCCCGCCGATGACCCCGCGGCCGGAGCCACCTTCCTGCGGTGGCTCTGGTATGCCGCGCGGCGTGCCGCCCTGCACCTCGACGGTGCAGCGGACGACCCCGGCACCGAGCAGCAACGATGGGATGCCATTGCAGAGGGAACACGGTCGCTACGGCTCACCCGGGCCGATCAACGCTGGCTGTTGGACCGGGCTCGATTGGTGCGCTATGGCGCCGACGAACTGATCGAAGCGGCCGGCAGCACACCCGACTCGATGAGGTTCGTCGTGGCCGGGCAGGTGATGCTGCAGACCGCCGTCGAGGGTGTACAACTCGGTGTGCGGGTACTGCAGGTCGGTGATCTGATCGGGCAGACCAGTCTGACCCGGGAACCCGTCGCCGCACGCGCGATAGCCGTCGGGGAGGTCACGATGCTCGAGGTGGACCGCGAGGACCTCGAAGAATTGGTCGCCGGACGGCCGGCCATGCTGCATCAGATCGGCCAGATCATCGACCGGCGGCGCCATGAACTCCGGCAGGCGGTGCGCGCGCAGACCGACGTCAACTGAGCCGGGCGGGAACAAACCCGACGCCACCAAGGTTGAGCGCAGGAGAATCAACTTTGGAGGTGTGATGTCCGAAACCACTGCTGCGCCGGTCGCGGTTCCCGTCCTGTTCGTGACCGAGCCGATCGTGCTGCCCGGCATGGTCGTGCCGATCGCACTGGACGACGCCGCGCAGGCCGCCATCGAGGCGGCCCAGGCCAGTGCGCCCGACGGCTCGGCCCAACTGCTGGTCGCGCCCCGCCTCGACGACCGCTACCCCACCCACGGCGTGCTGGCCTCGATCCTGCAGGTCGGGCGGATGCCCGGCAGCGCCGGGCAGGCCGCCGTCGTGCGCGGCGAACGCCGCGCGCACATCGGCGCCGGCACCACCGGGCCGGGCGCGGCGCTGTGGGTCGAGGTCACCGAGGCCCCCGAGGGCGCTGCGGGTGCCGACGGTGCCGACGGCGCCGCCACCGACACGGTCAAGACCCTGACCGCCGAGTACAAGCAGTTGCTGCTGGCCATGCTGCAACGCCGCGAGGCCTGGCAGATCATCGACTACGTCAACGGCATCTCCGATCCGTCGACACTGGCCGACACCGCGGGCTACGCGTCCTATCTCAGTAACGTGCAGAAGCGCCAACTGCTGGAGACCGTCGACGTCGCCGAGCGGTTGCGGCTGCTGATCGACTGGACCGGCGAGCACCTCGCCGAGGTCGAGGTCACCGACAAGATCGCCGAGGACGTCCGCACCGGGATGGACAAGCAGCACAAGGAGTTCCTGCTGCGCCAGCAGCTGGCCGCCATCCGCAAGGAACTGGGTGAAGGCAACGCCGAAGGATCCGATGACTACCGGTCCCGCGTCGAGGCCGCCGAACTGCCCGAGCACGTGCGCGAGGCCGCGCTGCGCGAGGTCGACAAGCTGGAACGCACCAGCGACCAGAGCCCGGAGGGCGGCTGGATCCGCACCTGGCTGGACACGGTGCTGGATCTGCCGTGGGCCGTGCACACCGAGGACTCGACCGACCTGCCCGGGGCCCGGGCCATCCTGGACGCCGACCATCACGGGCTGACCGACGTCAAGGAACGCATCGTGGAATACCTGGCGGTGCGCGCCCGGCGCGCGCAGCGCGGGATGGCCGTCGTCGGCGGACGCGGCTCCGGTGCGGTGCTGGTGCTGGCGGGTCCCCCGGGCGTCGGCAAGACGTCGCTGGGTGAGTCCGTGGCCCGCGCCCTGGGCCGCAAGTTCGTCCGGGTGGCCCTCGGCGGCGTGCGCGACGAGGCCGAGATCCGCGGGCACCGTCGCACCTACGTCGGGGCGCTGCCCGGCCGCATCGTGCGCGCGATCGGCGAGGCCGGCTCGATGAATCCCGTTGTGCTGCTGGACGAGATCGACAAGGTCGGCTCCGACTACCGGGGTGATCCGAGCGCGGCGCTGCTGGAGGTGCTCGACCCGGCGCAGAACCACACGTTCCGCGACCATTACCTGGATCTGGACCTGGACCTGTCCGATGTGGTGTTCCTGGCGACCGCCAACGTCGTCGAGAACATCCCCGGACCGCTGTTGGACCGGATGGAACTGGTGACCATCGACGGCTACACCGAGGACGACAAGGTCGCGATCGCCCGCGACTATCTGCTGCCCCGGCAGCAGGACCGGGCCGCACTGTCGGCCGACGAGGTGACGGTGACCGACGCGGCGCTGCGCAAGATCGCCGCGGACTACACCCGCGAGCCCGGGGTGCGGCAGTTCGAGCGGCTGCTGGCCAAGGCGCTGCGCAAGGCCGCGACCCGGCTGGTCGCCGGGGACGGCCCGGACACCGGGGCGATCGTCATCGACGAGCCGGAACTGGTCGACTACCTCGGGCGGCCCCGCTTCATCCCGGAATCGGGCGAGCGCACCGCGGTGCCCGGCGTGGCCACCGGCCTGGCGGTGACCGGACTCGGCGGCGACGTGCTCTACATCGAGGCCGGCGCCGGTGGGTCCGAGCCGGGCCTGCAGCTGACCGGGCAACTCGGTGAGGTGATGAAGGAGTCCGCGCAGATCGCGCTGTCCTATGTGCGTTCGCACGCCGCCGAACTCGGCGTGGATCCGGCCGCCCTGGACCGGCACATCCACGTGCACGTGCCGGCCGGCGCGGTGCCCAAGGACGGGCCGTCGGCGGGCGTCACGATGGTCACCGCGCTGGTGTCGATGGCCACCGGGCGCAAGGTGCGCGGCGACGTCGGGATGACCGGCGAGGTGACGCTGAACGGGCGGGTGCTGCCCATCGGCGGCGTCAAGCAGAAGCTGCTGGCCGCCCAGCGGGCCGGGCTGACGACGGTGTTCATCCCGCAGCGCAACGAGGCCGACCTCGACGACGTCGACGCCGAGGTGCTGGCCGCCGTGGCGGTCCACCCGATGACCGACGTCGCCGACATCGTCGCCGCGGCCCTCGAGCCGGCGCCGGCGGAGTCCATCGCCGCGGCGTGACGACCGGCCCGTCGCCGGGGGTGAACGTTGGCGTTCACCCCCGGCGGCGCCGTCGTTCGGGCCTAGACTCGTCGAAGCGGAGCATTCCCGACGAACGGACATCGCCCATGCTGGACCTGAACGATCTCAAGCGCCGCGTCGTGCATCCCATTCAGCGCTACCTGGTCAATCCCGTCGGACGTAACGCGCCGGTCACCCTCATCGAGACCACCGGCCGCAAGTCCGGGCAGCCCCGTCGCACCGCGGTGGGCGGACGGCTGATCGACGACCAGTTCTGGATGGTCTCCGAGCACGGCGAGCATTCCGATTACGTCCGCAACATCAAGGCGAATCCGGCCGTGCGGGTTCGCCACGGCGGCCGCTGGCGGTCCGGCACCGCCGCACTGCTGCCCGACGACGACCCGGCCGCCCGGCTGCGCCAACTGCCCGGGATGAACAGCGCCGTGGTCCGGGCGATGGGCAGCAACCTGCTGACCATCCGCATCGACCTCGACTGAAACCTCCCCGGGGGGGAGTACGAACATGTCCAGATCCACCCGATTTGTCATCGTAGGCGCCGGCCTGGCCGGCGCGAAGGCCGCGGAGGCATTGCGCGACAACGACTTCGACGGCCACATCGTCTTGATCGGCAGCGAGGAACGACTGCCGTACGAGCGACCACCGTTGTCCAAGGAGTTCCTGGCCGGCGCGAAGTCGGTGCCGGAGTTCACCGTCGCGCCCGCCGCCTGGTATCGCGACCACGACGTGGAACTCATGCTGGGCACCGAGGTGCGGTCCATCGACCCGCGCGGGCACACGGTCACGCTGCCCGACGGCGAACCACTCGGCTACGACAAGCTGTTGCTGGCCACGGGTTCCCGCGCGCGGCGCCCGGCGCTGACCGGGGCCGACGCCGACGGGGTGCACTACCTGCGCACCCTCGAGGACTCCGAGGCGCTCGACGCGGTGCTGCGCGACGGCGCGACGCTCGCGGTGATCGGCGCCAGCTGGATCGGCCTTGAGGTGACGGCCACGGCCCGGCAGCGCGGCGTGGCCGTCACAGTCGTCGACACCGCCCGGTTACCGCTGCTGGCCAGCCTGGGCCCGCAGGTCGGCGAGGTCTTCGCGGCGCTGCACCGCGACCACGAGGTGGACCTGCGGCTGGCATCGAGCGTCGCGGAGATCAGCACCGCCGACGGCCGGGCCACCGGCCTGCTGCTCGGGGACGGTTCCGAGGTGCGCGCCGACGCGGTGCTGGTGGCCGTCGGGGCCGCACCCAACATCGAACTCGCCGAGGCGGCCGGATTGACCCTGGCCGACGGCGGGGTGGCCGTCGATGCCTCGCTGCGCACCAGCGACCCCGACATCTCCGCGGTCGGCGACATCGCCGCGGCGCAGCACCCGCTGCTGGGCAACCGGATTCGCACCGAGCACTGGGCCAATGCGCTCAAGCAGCCCGCCGTGGCGGCACGCAACATGATGGGCAAGGACGACCCGCCGGCGGCCTACGACGAGCTGCCGTACTTCTTCACCGACCAGTACGACCTCGGGATGGAGTACGTGGGGCACGCCGACGCGGACGACCGCGTCGTGTTCCGCGGCGACGTCGCGGGCCGCGAGTTCACCGCGTTCTGGATCGACGAGCAGGATCGGGTGCGCGCCGGGATGAACGTCAACATCTGGTCGGGCCTCGACGACATCAAGGAGATGGTCAGGTCCCGAACGCCGGTCGATCCCGCCACATGGAGCTGACGCGCTGCAGCACGCCCGCGGGCTCCGGCGCGCGGTCGCGGCGCGGCTCGGCCGGCGCCTCGGGCACGGGATCGGGCAGCGGCCACCAGCGATCGTCGATGACCTGCGGCATGTTCAGCGCCAGCAGCCGTTCCCGTTCGGCGCGTCGGCGCGCGACCCGCAGCCGGGCGTCCACCGGGGGCGCCACCGCCTCGGCGAGCGTGAGGTAGCAGATGTCCTCCGCGTCGGCCAGCGTGCGGCGCGCCACCAGCCGAACACCCTTCTCCCGCAACGCCTCCCGCAACTCGTCGGTGTAGAACACGGCCGTGCCCCAGGCCAGCCCCCGGGACCGTCCGGCGGCCTCGGCCACCCGCAGCGGCCACGACGGGCGCTGCGGTGCGCCCGGGGTCGGCCCGGCGGTGCCGTCGGCCGGCTGCCGGGTCGAGGTGATCGCCGCGCTCTCCGGCGGCAGCAGGTGCTCGGCGCCGACGCACCCGAGGGCCACCGCCTCGATCGTCGCCCCGACCGCCGCCAGGGCCCAGCCCTGCTGGATCCGGTCCCGCAGCACCAGGATCCGGGTGTCGAGCACCGCATTGGGCGCCGAGGTCCACTGCGCCAGCCGCTGTTCGCGGCCCGCCGCGTAGTCCGCGCACCACCGCCCGTGGCGCCGGGCCACGGCCAGGGTGCGGGGCAGCATCGTCAGCCGGTGGCCCCGTCGGCCCACGGTGGCGGCCACCGCGTCGCTCACGGTGCGGCCGGTGAACACCCGGTGCCCGAACACCGCGGTGCCTCGGCGCTGCCACTCCTCGGCGAGCTTGCCGCGCAGGCCGAGCACCTCGCCGGTGGCGCGCTGCGCGGCGCGCAGACCACCGCACTGCACGTCCAGCGACATCGGGGTCAGCGGGCCCGGCAGCGCGTCGGTGACCCCGTGCGCATCGAACACGGCGTACCGCGGGTCGATGGCATCGTCGAACTCCCCCGCGCAACTCGCCGCGGCGTGCCCGTCGGCGCCGGGCCGGGTCCGCGGCAACGGTTCGGTGGGCACCGCGGCCAGCGCCCGCCCGGTGTCGGCCAGCGCCTCGGCCGCCGTCCACCCGCAGTCGAAGTCCCAATCCCGTTGCACCGCAGTCACATCCAGGACCGGCGCCGCCACCGGCCACACCGGCGCACGGCGCACGGCGACCGGGCCGAGCCAGCGTCGGGCCGAGGGCGCCGGGATCGGCTCGGGGGCGGCCAGATCGACGGTGCCCGTGCGGTGCGAGCCGACCGAGCGCACCAGGAACCGGCACAGATCGTCGGTGTGCAGCACCGGGATGGCCGCGTCGGCACCCGCGGCGCGCAGGGTCGCCACGGTGCGGTGCACCAGCGGGTCGGGTCGGCGGCCGACCAGCGCGGCGCAGCGGATCACCAGCGTCGGCCCCCAACTCGACGAGACCAGGTCCTCGGCGCGGCCGTAGCGCTCCGGGTCACCGGCGTGCGACACGAACAGCAACCGGGCGCCCGCCCGGGCCGCGGCGTCGGCGACCCGCAGCAACGCCGAGGTATCCGTCACCGGCGCCAGGTGGATCACGGCGTCGGCGTCGGCGACGGCGTCCTGCAGCGCCGGCGCGTCGATCCCCGCGCACACCAGGTCGACGGCCGGGTCGAGCTGTGGATGCGGGCGTTGCGTCACACCGGTCACCCGGTGGCCGGCGCCCAGCAGGTGCGTCGCCGCGGCACGTCCAATCACACTGGTCACACCAGTGATCACGATCTTCATCGTCCCCGACCCCCATCGGTACGTGACTGACAATAGGCCTCGGGAGAGGTTTGCGGAGCGGTTTCCGGCAACGCCCGGCGCCCCTGGCTACAGCAGGCTGGCCTTGCCGTCGGCGTGGACCTCCACCTTTGCCCCGGCCGGGTCCGCACCCTTGCCGTCGACCAGGCTGGCGGCCGCGTCCCGGTCGGCCACCAGGGCCAGCACGCGGGCGTCGTCGGGGGTGCGCACCGCGATGAAGGCGTTCTCCGGTGCGCCATCGCGACCGAACGGCACGGTCCAGGTCTCGAGGGTGCCGACGCCGGTCCAGTCGACCAGCGCGCGACGGGTCGGTTCCGCGTCGACGGCGTCCTGCACGTCCTCCCACCGGAAGCCACCGGCCGGCGGTTCGGTGCTGTACACGCCGAACGCATGCTTGGTCAGGTAGCCGCCGTTGGCGGTGATCAGGCCGCGGGTGCCGGGGGCGGCCACCAGCTTCTCGGCCATCGTGGCGATGGAGTGGGACACGTAGTTGTTCCACGGACCGCCGGCGAACGTCAGCCCGCCGGTGACCGTCAGCGGCCGGGCCGGGTCGTCGATGGCCACGCCGATCTCCGCGGCGGCCACCTGCACCGCCGACGGGAAGCACGAGTAGATGTCGATCAGGTCGATGTCGTCGATGCCCAGGCCCGCCAGTTCCAGGGCCCGCGCCGCGCCGATCCGGATCGCCGGCGACCGGTGGTAGTCCAGTCGTTCGGCGATCGAGTAGGTGTCGTGGCTGTCGGTGCCCGCCCACGGGAACACCCAGCGTTCGCGCGGGATCTGCAGGGCCGTCGCCTTCCCCACCGAGGTGAGGATCAGCACCGCGCCCTGGTCGACCATGTTGTTGGAGTTCAGCAGCTTGGTGTAGGGCCAGCTGATCATCCGGTTGTCCGGGCCCGGCTCGGCGATCTGCTCGGCGGTCCAGGCCTTGTTGCTCCAGGCGTGCGGATTCTGCTGGGCGACTTCGTTGAACCGCGCCCACAGCGCACCGATCTTGCGGCGGTGCTCGTCCTGGGTCTCGCCGGCCGCGACGCGCAGCGCCTCCTCGAACCACGGGTACACGTGCGACGGCAACGCCAGCCCGATGCGGTCCTGGGCCGGGCTGCTCATCTCGACGGCATCCTCGGCGCCCGGCGGCACGGGCACGGTGTCGTCCTGCTTGGACCAGTCCGGGCGCACCCCGGCGGCCTTCAGGCGTTTGCGGCTGCGCCAGGTCTCGGCGCCGGCGATCAGCACCACCTCGGCGGTGCCGGCGGTGATGTCGGCGCAGGCCTGGTTGACCAGCGACTGCGGGACGTTGCCGCCCACGCCGGTGTAGCGGGTGGCGGGGTCCTTGGCGCCGATCAGTTCGCCGAGCAGCAGGCCGGGGTCCCGGTAGCGCCAGGACAACAGGTTGACCACCCGGATGGCGTCGACGGCCGCCAGCACCCGCGCATCGGCGGCGCCGCGGGCGGCCTCGGCCATCAGCGCTACCGGCTCCTGCGGTGCGGCGACGCCGTCGGGCTGGTTGACCTGTCCGTATCCGACGAGGACCGGCGTTCGGGGATCGAGCGACATGCGAAAAGCCTTTCGGGAGTGGGGGTCAGGACGGGCCGGTGCCGTAGATCGACTTCACGCTGCGGAAGGCGGCCAGGCCCTCGGGGCCCAGTTCGCGGCCCAGGCCGCTGGCCTTGACGCCGCCGAACGGGGCGGCGATGTCCAGGGTGTAGCCGTTGATGCCGATGGTGCCGGTGTGCACCTGTCGGGCGATGCTCATCGCGCGCTCGCGGTCGGTGGTCCACACCGTCCCGCCCAGGCCGTACTCGCTGTCGTTGGCCAGGGCGATCGCGTCCTCGTCACCGTCGTAGGGGATCACCGCCAGGACGGGGCCGAAGATCTCCTCCTGGGCAATGCGATGCGCGTTGTCGACGTCGGCGAAGACGGTCGGTTCGACGAACCAGCCGCGGGGCTGATCCTTCGGGATCGAGCCTCCGGCAACCAGTTTGGCGCCGTCGGCGGTGCCGGCCTCGATGTAGCCGAGGATGCGGTCGCGCTGGCGCTCGCTGACCACGGGGCCGATCTCGGTGCTCGGGTCCAGCGGGTCGCCGACCCGCAGGCTGCCCGCCAGTTCCGCCAGCGCCTCGACGATCTCGGCGTAGCGCGAGCGCGGGGCCAGCACGCGGGAGTTCAGGTAGCAGGTCTGCCCGTTGTTGGTGAACGACTGCGTGCGCAGACCGGCCAGCGTGGCGTCCAGGTCGGCGTCGTCGAGGATGATGGCCGCCGACTTGCCGCCCAACTCGAGGGTCACCGGGCGCAGCAGGCGGCCACACACCTCGCCGATGGCGCGGCCGGCGACGGTGGAACCGGTAAAGGACACCTTGTCCACGCCCGGGTGCGCCACCAGGTGCACGCCGGTCTCGGTGCCACCGGGGACGATGTTCAGCACGCCGGGCGGCAGCCCGGCCTCGGTGGCGGCCTCGCCGAAAACCATGGCGTCCAAGGCGGTCTCGGGCGAGGGCTTGAGCACCACCGGACAGCCCGCAGCCAGCGCCGGGGCCAGCTTGAACGCCGCCAGCGCCTGCGGGTAGTTCCACGGGGTGATGGCCCCGACCACGCCCACCGGCTCGTGCCGGACCGTGGTATGCCCGGTGGGCCCGGAGCGCACCTCCTCCTCGGGCAGCGCGGTGATCAGGGCCGCGTAGTAGTTGAGCAGCACCGCCGGGAAGGCCCCGTTGACGCCGCGCGACAGCGACATCGGCATGCCGTTCTCGCGGGTCACCAGTTCGTTGGTGCTCGACGCGCGCGCCTTCAGGGCCTCGGCCAACGCCACCAGGATCTCGGCGCGTCGGGCGGCCGGGGTGGCGCGCCAGCCCGGCAGGGCGGCCCGCGCCGCGGACACCGCGTCGTCGACGTCGGCGGTCCCGGCGTTGGCACCGTCGCCCAGGGGTGTGCCGGTCGCGGCCTCGAGCACCGGGGTGACCTCGGCGCTGGGCCGGAACTGGCCGCCGATGTAGACCTGCCCGGTGATCGGGGTCATGTCGGCACCCTTTCGCCGCTGCTGAACAACACCCCGTCGGCCAGCAGCCGATCGATGCGAGCGTCGTCGAATTCGAGGATGTCCCGGCAGATCTGGTGGGTGTGTTGACCGGGCAGCGGCGCGGGTTGCTGCAGGGCGTTGGCGATGTGCCGGTACGGCGCCGGCCCGGATTCGGCGGGCAGTGGCCGCTCGATCAGCGGATGGTGCATGTCCTGGTAGGTGCCGCGGGTGCTGAGCTGCGGGTCGGCGAGCACCTCGGGTCGCCGCTGCATCGGCGCGGCCGGAACACCGGCGGCCTGCAGGGTCTCGGCGACCTCGGCCGGGGTGCGGGCCCGCGTCCAGTCGGCCCAGCCCGCCGGCTCCCCGAGCACCGCGGTGGCGGCCTGCCGGTCGGCCTCGTCGCGCAGCGAGATCACCGCCCACTCGTCGTCGCCCGCGCAGGGGTACACGCCGTCGGCGGCCGCGCCGACCTCGACGGCGGCGGGGTTGTCCTGCAGCGCGCGCTGCTCGACGAACAGCGTGTCGAGCTGGTTGATGCCCGCTTCGGCCTGGGAGACGTGGATGTGCGTGCCGGTGCCGGTGGCCGCGCGACCGATGAGCGCGGCCAGCGCGCCGATCGCGGTGATGCGACCCACGATGTGATCCGGGAAGACCGTGGTGGCGTCGAAGAACGGATGGCGGCCGGCCTCGGTGACGCCGTCGGGGGCGGTCCACAGGCTGGTCACGCCGGTGCTGGCGCGCACCAGCGGGCCGTAGCCCATCCGGGCGCTCCACGGGCCGGTGTCGCCGAAGGCGCTGCTCTCGGCGAGCACGATCGCGGGGTTGATCTCCCGCAGTCGCTCGTACGGAAACCCCAGTCCCGCAAGGGTTCCCGGCTTGAAGTTGGCGAACACCGCATCGGAGCGGGCGACCAGCTGCTCGAAGACCTCGGCGCCGCCGGGGCTGCGCAGCTCCAGGCCCAGCCCGAGGTTGTTGCGGTGGGTCCAGGCGAACGACTCGCTGAGCACCTGACCGGGCCGCCCCTGCCGCAGCCCGTCCGGATACTTGGCGCTCTCGACCTTGATGACTTCGGCGCCCAGGTCACCGAACAGCCGGCTCAGCTCGCCGCCGGCGACGATGATCCCGAGGTCGACGATGCGCAGCCCAGCGAACGGCAAACCCGCGCGGCGGTCCCCGCGGTCCTCGATGCGCACCTCGCGGGCGGGCCGGTCGGCCCAGTCGTCCGGCCCGGCGCCGGCCACCGGCGCCGGGGTGCGGAAGCCGAGGCGGGCGCCGTCGGCGGTGTAGTACCCCACCGGGACCCGGCCGCGGGCCCCGGGCACCAGCTCGGCCTCGGTGAACGCGCCGACCGCCGCGAAGTGCTCCGAGTCACCGACGGCCGAGGGCTCCAGCACCGCGGCCACCGGGACGCCGTAAGACTGCGCGGCGTCGGCGATCTCGGCCATCGTCATGGTCGCGAACATGTCGGTCAGCAGCGCGCCGATCTCTTTCCAGGCCAGGAACCGTTCGATGATGGTGTCGAACTTCGGGTCCTGGAACTGTTCGGGTTCGCCCAGCCAGGCGCGCAGGCCGTGCCACTGCCGCGGGGCCAGCACGACCATCCGCACGTAGCCGTCGGCGCACGGCAGGATCGGGTAGGCGTCCTGATTGCGCGGCCGGCCGCGCCACTTCTCGGCCCCGCCGGCGGCCGCGGCCTGTCCGTGCGACCCGAACGGCGGGTCGAGCGCCAGCACGACGGCCTCGAACCGGGAGAAATCGATGTAGTCGCCGCGGCCGGTGCGCAGCCGGTGGTAGTAGGCGACCAGGGTGGCCCAGGTGGCCTGCACGGCCGCGGTGGCCGAGGCGATGCCGTCCGGGGGCAGCACCGGCGTGCCGGTCGTGGGCCCGGAGCGCGACAGCGCCGAGGACAGCGCGTACAACACCGCGTCGGTGGCCCGCCAGTCCGCCCGCGGGCCGTCGAGGCCGAAGTCGGTCACCGACAGCGCCACCAGGTGGTCGAACCGGTCGGCCAGCTGCGCGCACGAGGCGCCGTAGGCGGCGGCCTGGCCGGGGGTGCCGGAGTCGATGACGATGTCGGCGGCGCCCGCCAGGCCCAGCAACCGTTCGCGGTCCCCGTCGTCGGCGGGATCGAGCACCACGCTGCTCTTGTTGGCGTTGTGCACGGCGAAGGCGATGCTGGTGCCCGCCAGCCGCGGCGCGGTGTGGCGCGCGGGACTGCCGCCGGGCGGTTCGACCTTGATCACATCGGCCCCGAGATCGGCCAGTATCCGACCGACGGCATCGCCGGGCCCACCGGAGAGATCGAGGACCCGCAGCCCCGCCAACAATGATTCGTCGCCCGACATCACACCTCTTCTTTCGCCGTGTCGGCAACCCTATCCGCAGCCACCGCCTCCCAACCAACCGGTGGGCCGTTTGTGCATTCCGGGTGAATCTTCGGCGCATTCGGACGCGCCGAGGTGTAGGCAGCACTTGGATGGGGGAATGCCCGCGAATATGACTGCCTGGAACACAGCGGAGATCGCCGACCTCGACGAGCAGACCCTGCAGCGGGTCGACGGGTGGTGGCGCGCGGCCAACTACCTGTCCGTCGGCCAGATCTATCTGCTGCGCAATCCCCTGCTGCGGACCCCGTTGTCGGCCGACGACGTCAAACCGCGCCTGCTGGGCCACTGGGGTACCACGCCGGGCCTGAACTTCCTCTACGCGCACCTCAACCGGGCGATCAGCCAGCGCCGCCAGTCCACCATCTACCTCACCGGCCCCGGTCACGGCGGCCCCGGCCTGGTGGCCAACTCCTACCTCGACGGCACCTACTCGGAGCTCTACCCCGACGTCAGCGAGGACGACGAGGGGCTGCGCCGGCTGTTCCGCCAGTTCTCCTTCCCCGGCGGCATCCCGTCGCACGTCGCGCCCGAGGTGCCCGGCTCCATCCACGAGGGCGGCGAACTCGGCTACGCCCTGTCGCACGCCTACGGCGCCGCGTTCGACAATCCGGACCTGCTGGTCGCGACCGTCATCGGCGACGGCGAGGCCGAGACCGGCGCGCTGGCCACCAGCTGGCATTCGAACAAGCTGACCAACCCCCGCGCCGACGGCGTGGTGCTGCCCATCCTGCACCTCAACGGCTACAAGATCGCCAATCCGACTGTGCTGGCGCGGATTCCGGAGGACGAGCTGCGCAGCCTGATGATCGGCTACGGCCACGAACCGTACTTCTTCGAGGTGCCCGACGACACCGCCGATCCGGCCGCCGAGCACGCCGCGGCCCATCGGCGCTTCGCCGCCCTGCTCGACGAGGTGCTCAACGAGATCGCCGCCATCAAGGCCCGCGCCGCCGACGGCGACGAGACCCGGCCGCGCTGGCCGATGATCGTGTTCCGCACGCCGAAGGGCTGGACCGGACCGGCCGAGATCGACGGCAACAAGACCACCGGCTCCTGGCGCGCCCACCAGGTTCCGCTGTCCAGTGCCCGCGACACCCCCGAACACCTTGCGGTACTGGCCGACTGGCTGGCCTCCTACCGGCCCGAGGAACTGTTCGACGACAACGGGCGCCTCGAGGCCGACATCGCCGCGCTGGCCCCGCCGGGCCGGCTGCGGATGAGCGACAACCCGCACGCCAACGGCGGGCTGCTGCTCAGGGATCTGCGGTTGCCCGACTTCCGGAAGTTCGGCGTGGACGTCCCGGCCCCGGGTGCCACCGTCGCCGAGGCCACCCGGGTGCTCGGCGAGTGGCTGGCCGAGGTGGTCCGGCTGAACCCGGACAACTTCCGGATCTTCGGCCCCGACGAGACCGCGTCGAACCGCCTGCAGTCCGTCTACGAGACCACCGACAAGCAGTGGAACGCCGAGTTCTACTCCCCCGACGTCGACGAGCACCTGGCCCGGGTGGGACGCGTGGTCGAGATGCTCTCGGAGCACCAGTGCCAGGGCTGGCTGGAGGGCTACCTGCTGACCGGCCGGCACGGGCTGTTCAACTGCTACGAGGCGTTCATCCACATCGTCGACTCGATGTTCAACCAGCACGCCAAGTGGCTCAAGGTCACCAACCACATTCCCTGGCGCCGTCCCATCGCCAGCCTGAATTACCTGCTGTCCAGCCATGTTTGGCGCCAGGATCACAACGGCTTCTCGCACCAGGACCCCGGCTTCATCGACCACGTGGTGAACAAGAGCGCCAATGTCGTGCGGGTCTACCTGCCGCCGGACGCCAACACCCTGCTGTCGACCTACGACCACTGCCTGCGTTCGCGGCAGTACGTCAACGTGGTGGTCGCCGGCAAGCAGCCGGCGCCGAACTTCCTGACCATGGAGCAGGCCGTCGCGCACTGCACCCGCGGGCTGGGCATCTGGGAGTGGGCCGGCAGCGAGCAACTGGGCGCCGACCCCGACGTCGTGCTCGCCGCGGCCGGCGACGTCCCGACGCTCGAGGCGCTGGCGGCGGCGGACATCCTGCGCACCCGACTGCCCGAGTTGCGGGTGCGCTTCGTCAACGTCGTGGACCTGATGCGGCTGCAGGACAGCACCGAGCACCCGCACGGCCTGCCGGGCCGCGAGTTCGACCAGATCTTCACCCGCGACCGGCCGATCATCTTCGCCTACCACGGTTATCCGTGGCTGATCCACCGCCTGACCTACCGCCGGACCGGGCACCCGAACCTGCACGTGCGCGGCTACAAGGAGGAGGGCACGACGACCACGCCGTTCGACATGGTCATGCTCAACGACCTCGACCGCTATCACCTGGTGATGGATGTCATCGACCGGGTGCCGTCGTTGCAGTCCACCTGCGCCACCCTGCGCCAGGAGATGGCCGACAAGCGGATCGCGGCCCGGGAGTACACCCGCGCGCACGGCGACGACATCCCCGAGGTGCGCGACTGGGTGTGGCCGGACGCGCGCAAGCTCGGCACCGTGGCCGCCGGCGCGGCCGCCTCGGCGACCGGTGGCGACAACGAATAGCGCGCCGTTCCGCTGACCTGGGCATCTGCCGCGGGCAGGTACGCTGATCCGGTTATGTCCATGCCACCACACCCACGGCCGTCACGCCCATGCCAAGCGCGGTAGCCGTACCGGCGGATGCACCGCATCCGTTGCTCATACAGTTGACGGCCCTGAACCGGTTCCGGGTCTACGTCGATATCGCGATCGTCATCGTGGTGCTCGCGCTGACCAATCTGATCGCGCACTTCACCACCCCGTGGGCCAACATCGCCACCGTGCCCGCCGCCGCCATCGGCCTGCTGGTCCTGGTGCGCTCGCGCGGGCTGGGGTGGGCCGAGCTGGGGCTGGGCCGCGAACACTGGAAGTCCGGCGCCGGCTACGCACTGGCCGCGGTGACGGTGGTCGGCGCGGTCATCGCCATCGGGGTGTTGCTGCCGATGACGCGCCCGCTGTTCCTCAACAACAACTACGCGACGCTGTCCGGCGCGCTGATCGCCTCGATGGTCATCATCCCGCTGCAGACCGTCATCCCCGAGGAACTGGCGTTCCGCGGGGTCCTGCAGGGTGCACTGACCCGGGCGTGGGGTTTCCGCGGTGTCGCGGCGGCCGGTTCGCTGCTGTTCGGGCTGTGGCACATCGCGACGTCGATGGGCCTGACCGCCAGCAACGTGGGCTTCACCCGGCTGTTCGGCGGCGGGGTGGTCGGCATGCTCATCGGGATCGTCGGCGCGGTGCTGGTGACCGCGGCCGCGGGTTTCGTCTTCACCTGGCTGCGCAACCGCAGCGGCAGCATCATCGCGCCGATCGCGCTGCACTGGTCGCTCAACGGCATGGGGGCGCTGGCCGCCGCGTTGGTGTGGCACGGCGCATTCTGACGCGGACGAAAGGACCAATGTCCCGCGATCGGTGACCATGAGCGGTGGTACCTCGGACCCTCCGGTGACACGCTGAATTCATGGAAAACCAGCTGCCGGACGAGACCACCGTCCTGGCCGCGCTCGCGCTGGCCATCCGGGCGCCCTCGATCCACAACACCCAGCCGTGGGCCTGGCGGATCGGCGACGGCACCGTGCATCTCTACGCCGACACCGAACGCCATCTGCCGCACACGGATCCGGCCCGGCGCGACCTGATCCTGAGTTGCGGGGCCACCCTGCAGCACTTCACCGTGGCGCTGGCGGCGCTGGGCTGGCAGACCCACGTGCACCGGCTGCCCAACCCCGACGAACCCGATCATCTGGCCAGCGTGGAGATCTGCGGTCCGGGCGGCAGCCAGCAGGACATCGCGCTGGCGGCGGCCATCCCGCGGCGGCGCACCGACCGTCGCGTGTACAGCTCGTGGCCCGTGCCGGCCGGGGATGTCGCCCTGATGGCGTCGCGGGCGGCGCGCAGCGGAGTCATGCTGCGCCACGTGGAGTCACCGGCGCGGCTGGCGGCGATTGTCGCCGGCGCAGTGCACGAGCACGCCCAGGACGTCGACTACATCGCGGAGCTGTCGATGTGGAGCGGGCGCTACGGCGCGCTGGCGGGGGTGCCCGCCCGCAACACCCCGCCGCCGGACGCGCACGCGCCGGTACCGGGGCGGGTGTTCGCCTCCCCCGCGCTGACCCAGCCCGCGGGTGCGGCGGCCGATCTGGACGCCGGGGTGGTCCTGGCGCTCGGTACGGCCGGCGACGACCCGGTGTCGGTCCTGCGGGCCGGTGAGGCCACCGCGCTGGTGTTGCTGACCGCGACGGCCCTGGGGCTGTCCAGCTGCCCCATCACCGAGCCCCTGGAGCTACCGAGCACCCGGCAACTGGTGCGGGACACGGTGTTGGACCGCGATTGCGTGCCCCAGATGCTGCTGCGGGTCGGGTGGGCACCGCTGAACGCCGACCCGCTGCCGGCGACGCCCCGTCGTCCGCTCACCGAGGTGGTGCGCCGGCTCGACGGGACGCCGATCGACCAGCTGAGCTAGTTGTTGCTGCGGACCTTGCCGACTATCCAGAGCAGGATCACCGCGCCCAGGATGGCGGTGAACAGCGTGAACCACCAACCGCCGCTGGCGGTGTCGAGGAAGAAGCTGAGCAGGAAGCCACCGATGAGCGCGCCGACGACGCCGACCACGATGTTCATCAGGATGCCCGAGCCGCTGCCCTTGACGATCTTGCCCGCGATCCACCCGGCGATCGCGCCGATGATGATGTAGCCGATCCAGCCCACGCTGGTCAGCGTCGTCGAGCGGGCGAGGATGTCGACGGCTCCCGACGCCAGGTTCGAGACGAGTGCTGTATCCATCAGGTCCTCCTCGTTGTGTCAGATCCGGCGGAAGCGGGATCTTTGCTCAGATATACCTGGTCCGGGTAACGATTGGGTCGTCATCAGGGAACGAAAGCCGAAACCCCGATCCGCCGGTGGCGGGATCGGGGTTTGCGGACGTGACTGTTTCGGCGATCAGGCCGGCGGCGTCATCTCCGGCACCGGGGTCTCGACCGGCACCGGGACACCGACCTCGCTGCGGCCCGGCACCGGTGCGGGTGCGTTCGGGTCCGCGGGGGCGGGCGCGGGCGCGTTCGGGTCCGCGGGCGGCGGCGGGGGTGCGTTCGGATCCGCGGGGGCGGGCGCCGGCGCGTTCGGATCGGCCGGCGGCGCAGCCGGTGCCGGCGGCGGGGTCCACGGGCGGATCGAGTTGGCGAGCGCCTGGGCGGCTTCCTTGTCGACCGGATCGTTCGAGGTGCCCAGCCACACGACGAACCAGCGCTCGTTGCGCTGACCGCGCGGCGCGTTGGCGGCCGCATCGCCGACCACGCCGGCCCAGATCTGACCGTCGGGCTTGGTGGTGTCGGTGAACTTCACCTCGTAGAACGACGCGGAGCCGGGCATTCCGTTCGCATCGAGCGGCACGGTCTCCTGGTTGAGGCGGGTACCGGCGAAGGGCATGAAGAACTCGCCCATGTCGGAGGCCAGCCGCACCGCGGCCTTCTCGTTGTCCGGCTCGGCGCCGGCGAACAGCTTCAGGTCCAGCCGGCCCAGCAGGATGCTGGTGTCGGTGGCGGCCGGGGCCGGCTCGCCCGGAGCGACCGGCGGGGCCTCCTTGGTCAGCAGCGCCTGCCCGTAGTTGAGCCGGCTGGCATCGCCGACGACCCAACCACCCGGCACGACGTAGCTGAAACCGCCCGCGGCGTTGTCGACGCGGCCCGGTTCGGGGGCCGGCGGGGCCTCGGGATCCGCCGGGGGCGCGTTCGGATCAGCCGGTGGCGCGTTCGGGTCCGCCGGGCGTGGCGGGGGCGCGTTCGGATCCGCCGGAGGTGGCGGCGGCGCATTCGGGTCCGCCGGGGGCGGCGGGGGCGCGTTCGGATCCGCCGGAGGTGGCGGCGGCGCATTCGGATCCGCCGGCGGCGGAGCGGGAGCCTCGGTCCCCGGCGCCGGAGGCGGCGGCGGGACCGGGTCGGCATAGGCCAAGGAGCCCGGCAGCATCAGGGTGACGGCGCCCAGGCCAGAGGCCGCGGCGACCGCCAGCGATGCCCGCAAACCCTTACGCTGCTTCGAGTTGAGGTCCGGCTGACTCATGGCGACGAACCTACCGTGTTACGGCCGTGACGCAAGTGCGACTTGCTCACGATGCACTGCCGATTTCGCGCGTTTTGACGGCCCCGCCGGGCCGGATTGTGTCGCGATCGTGGCCGCGTCGAGTTTCGTCCTCTAGCTACTGTCCAGTAACATTGCTGGCGGTCGACGCCGTCACGCACGGAAACCCCAGGCACCGGCCCTTACGGTGTGCCACGATCGACTAGCGAATGGCGCTACTGGGGTTCAGCGGTGAACACGACAGGAGAGGTCATGGCGATGGAGGTGCTGGTTACCGGCGGAGATACCGAGCTGGGTCGCGCAGTCGCCGAGGAATTCCGCGATGCCGGACACAACGTCGTCATCTCCGGGGCCCGCCGCGACGAACTGGAGATCGCCGCCAAGGAACTCGAGGTCAACTGCATCGTCTGCGATCCGACCGACCCCGCGGCCCTGGCCGAGGCCCGCCCGTCGTTCCCGCGTCACCTCGACACCATCGTCAACGTCCCCGCGCCCCGGCACGAGGCCGGCGACCCGCGCACCTTCACCCCCGCCCAGCACGCGACGGCCTGGCACCGGGAGCTCGACGCCACCGTGCTGGCCCCGGTGTTGACGCTGCAGACCATCGGCGACCATCTGCGCTCCGGCGGCTCGATCATCAGCATCGTCCCGGAAACCCCGCGCGAGGGCAGCGCCGCGGCCGCCGTCAAGGCGGCGCTGGCGGACTGGACCGCCGGGCAGGCCACCCAGTGGGGCACCCGCGGCATCACGGTCAACGTCGTGGCCACCGGGCGCGGCACCGAGCCGGGTTACGAGGGCCTGACCACCGTCTCCCCCTCGGTGGCCGGCGAGATCGCCCGGTTGAGCCTGTTCCTGACCTCGCCGTCGGCCCGGCAAGTCACCGGCCAGACCCTGCACGTCAGCAGCGGTGTGCCCGCGCATTTCGGCTGAGCGTCCCCCGGGGCGGTGAGTAGGGTCGAACCGTGACGATCAAACTCGGCCTCCAGATCCCGAAATTCTCCGACGACGCCGGTATCGAACAGCTGTTCCCGACCGTGCTCGCGCAGGCCCGCGAGGCCGACGAGGCGGGCTTCGACGCCGTGTTCGTGATGGACCACTTCTATCAGCTGCCCATGCTGGGATCGCCGGATCAGCCGATGCTCGAGGCGTATACGGCACTCGGGGCGCTGGCCACCGCGACCGAGAACGTACAGCTGGGCACCCTGGTCACCGGCAACACCTACCGCAACCCGACGCTGCTGGCCAAGGCGATCACCACGCTGGACGTGGTCAGCGCCGGCCGGGCGATCCTGGGCATCGGCACCGGCTGGTTCGAACTCGAACATCAGCAACTCGGCTTCGAATTCGGCACGTTCACCGAACGTTTCGACAAGCTCGGCGAGGCGTTGCAGATCATCCTGCCGATGCTGGCCGGCGAGCGGCCCAGCGTCGACGGCAAGTACTACAAGACCAGCGAGGCGTTCGCCAATCCGCGCTACCGCGACCACATCCCGCTGATGATCGGCGGCAGCGGTGAGAAGAAGACCATTCCGTTGGCGGCCAAGCACTTCGACCACCTCAACCTCATCACCTCGTTCGATGCGCTCCCGCACAAGATCGACGTGGTGCGCCGCCGGTGCGAGGACATCGACCGCGATCCCGCGACGCTCGAGACCAGCATGTTGATCACGGTGATCGTCGACGAGAACGGCTCCCCCGACGCGCTGCCCGAGGCCATCCGCGGCAACACCGCCATCGGCGGTCCGGAGGCCATCGCCGAGCAGATCAAAACCAAGGTGCTCGACGCCGGCGTCGACGGCATCATCTTCAACCTGCCGTTCTACACCCCCGGCGTCATCGCCTCGGTCGGCCGGGCGGTCCGGGCGGTGCTGGCAAACTGATATCTCGGTAGGCCCGAGTTGACGCCGACGACTACGGTGAAGGGGTACTTCCGATGTGTCCCCTGTCGAGGAGCCAATTGTGAGCCATCCCGGAGCAACGCCCTCCGATCGGCATAAAGTCGTCATCATCGGGTCAGGGTTCGGTGGCCTGACCGCTGCCAAGAAGCTCAAGCGCGCCGATGTCGACGTCAAGCTGATCGCCAAGACCACCCATCACCTGTTCCAGCCGCTGCTCTACCAGGTGGCCACGGGCATCATCTCCGAGGGCGAGATCGCCCCGCCGACCCGGCTGATCCTGCGCAAGCAGCGCAATGCCCAGGTGCTGCTGGGCGAGGTCACCCACATCGACCTGGAGAACCAGACCGTCGATTCGGTGCTGCTCGGCCACACCTACCGCACGCCGTATGACTCGCTGATCGTGGCGGCCGGCGCGGGCCAGTCCTATTTCGGCAACGACCATTTCGCCGAATGGGCCCCGGGCATGAAGACCATCGACGACGCGCTGGAACTGCGCGGGCGCATCCTGGGCGCCTTCGAGCAGGCCGAGCGGTCCAGCGATCCGGTCCGCCGGTCGAAGCTGCTGACCTTCGTGGTGGTCGGCGCGGGCCCCACCGGCGTCGAGATGGCCGGGCAGATCGCCGAGTTGGCCGACGACACGCTGCGCGGCGCGTTCCGGCACATCGACCCGACCGAGGCGCACGTCATCCTCATCGAGGGCGCCGGTCAGGTGTTGCCGCCGATGGGTGAGAAGCTGGGCAAGAAGGCCCAGAACCGGTTGGAGAAGATGGGCGTCGAGATCCAACTCGACGCCATGGTGACCGACGTGGACCGCAACGGCCTGGTGGTCAAGTACAAGGACGGCTCCACCAAGCGCATCGAATCGGCCTGCAAGGTGTGGTCGGCCGGCGTCTCGGCGAGCCCGCTGGGCCGCGACCTGGCCAAGCAGTCCGGTGTCGAACTCGACCGCGCCGGGCGGGTCAAGGTGTTGCCGGACCTGAGCATCCCCGGACACCCCAACGTGTTCGTCGTCGGCGACATGATGGCCGTCGAGGGTGTGCCGGGCCAGGCCCAGGGCGCGATCCAGGGCGGCAAGTACGCCGCGAACCTGATCAAGGCCGAACTCGGCGGCGCCGACCGGTCGACCCGCGAACCGTTCAGCTATTTCGACAAGGGGTCGATGGCCACGGTGTCGAAGTACTCCGCGGTGGCCAAGGTCGGCAAGCTCGAATTCGGCGGCTACATCGCCTGGTTGGCGTGGCTGTTCCTGCACCTGATCTACCTGGTCGGCTTCAAGACCAAGATCGCCACGCTGCTGTCCTGGGCCACGACGTTCCTCGCCCGCCAGCGCGGTCAGCTCACCATCACCGAGCAGCAGGCCTTCGCCCGCACCCGGATCGAGCAACTCGAGGAGATCGCGGCCGCGGCCGAGGACGAAAAGGCCGCCAGCTAACAGTCTTCGCGTTAGGCCGGGAGCGCCTCGCCCTGCCAGGTGCTCAGCGCTCCCCCGGCCGCCAGTTCGAGCACCGTGGCCCCGTGCCGATGGTGCCTGGGTCCGCCCGGGTAGCTCAGTTCGCTGATCGCCGCGCGGGGCGCGCCCAGCGCGTCGTCGCCCACCGCGCCGGAACCGAGGTCCACCCGGTGGCGCAGCAACGGCCGACCCGACACGTCGGCCCGCGTCGTCGAGCTCCAATAGCCCGCGCGCTCACCGGATCTGCCAATCTGGACGCGTTCGCGCACCCGCAGCACCCCGGTACCGCCGACGCAGGCGGTCAGCGCGGCGTGATGCTCGGCGCCGCCGGCGACCAGCGTGGGCTGCAGGTCGACGTCGAGGTCGCCCTCGGCGTGCAGCTCCAGCGCGGCATGCGAGATCGGCGTCGCCGGGCCGGGCAGCGCGATGGCCGCCGCGACGCTGCGCAGCCGCAGCACGGCGCCGGCCTCGACGACCACCCGCACGGTGATGCGGTCGCCGCCCAGCGGGGTGGCGGCCGAGGACACCAGGTGCACGGTGTCCGCACCGGTGCGCCGCCCGACGATACCGCCGCGAGACTCGATGTGCGGCAGTCGATCCGGCCGGGCCACCACCAGGATGTGGGAGTCCATCATCCAGTGGGCACCGGTGCGCTCAGCTGCGTGCGAACCCAGCCGAGCACGGCCGCGGCCGACGGGTCCTCGGTCAGGCTGATCAGCTCGGTGGGCCGGCCCGTGCGGACGGCGGCGGCGTCGCGGCGCATCACGTCGAGGTCGGCGCCGACCAGCGGGGCCAGGTCGGTCTTGTTGACCACCAACAGATCCGAGAAGGTCACCCCGGGTCCACCCTTGCGCGGCACCTTGTCGCCGCCGGCTACGTCGACGACGAAGATCTGCACGTCCACCAGCCCGGCGGAGAAGGTCGCGGTCAGGTTGTCGCCGCCGGACTCGACCAGGATCAGATCGAGGTCCTCGTGCGCGGCGATCAGGTCTTCGATCGCATCGAGATTGGCGGTGATGTCGTCGCGGATGGCGGTGTGCGGGCACCCGCCGGTCTGCACGGCGGCGATCCGGTCGTCGGGCAGCACGGCGTGCCGGCGCAGGAAGTCGGCGTCCTCGGTGGTGTAGATGTCGTTGGTCAGCACGGCCAGCGAGAGTTCGTCGCGCAGTTGCCGGCACAGCGCGGCGACCAGCGCGGTCTTGCCCGAGCCCACCGGTCCGCCGACGCCGATGCGCAGCGGTTCGCCGGGCCGGCGCACGCGGCGGGGCCGCTCGCGGTGGACGTGCGGTTGACCGTCGAGCAGATGTGGGGGCATGGGATTCCTTACTGCGGTGCGGGTTTCAGGAGGCGAACAGCGGCCGGTCGCGGTGGGCGTGGCGTTGGGCCAGCGCGTCGAGCAGCGGATCGGACAGCTCGGCCGGCCCGGCTGCGGCCTCGGCCGCGGTCTGCTCACACAGCCCGGCCAGCTCGAAGGTCAGCGCCGCGACGTCGGCCGGGTCCAGCGCCAACAGGCGCTGCGCGGCCGTGGCCGACCCGGTCATGGTGGTGTACACCAGCGCCAGCGCGGTGTGGTCCGGCGGCAACTCGGTGGCCCGGCCGACCATCCCGGCCACCACCGACAGGTGCGGTTCGCGGCCCAGTGCCGCCCACGGCTGCTGCGGCCAGACCCGCCGCGCCAGCCGCAGCAGGCCGCGGCCCTGGCTGCGCGAGGCCGCCCGGGCCGCCGGCGCCGGGGTCCGGGCATCGGTCTCGGCGTCGGCCCGCTCGAGGTCCAGGGCCCCGGTCTGGGTGGCGACGGCCAGCGAGGCCGTGACCAGCCCGTGGGTGCGGATCCGCCGGCGCAGGTAGGCCGCCACCGTGGCCGCATCGCACACCAGCCCGCCGGCGATCGCCTCCTCGATGCCACCGGAGTGCACATGACCTCCCGTCGGCAGCCGGGAGTCGGCCAGCGCGAGCAGGGTGGTCAGCTGAGCCATGGGTCAGAACAGGAAATAGCGTTGTGCCATGGGCAATTCGGCGGCGGGCTGTTCCTGCCAGACCTCGCCGTCGATGCGCACGGTGAAGGTGTCGGGCTCCACCTCGATGCGCGGCATGGCGTCGTTGTTGGGCAGGTCGGCCTTGCCGACCCGGCGGACGTCCTTGACCGCGGCCAGTCGGCGCCGGACGTCGAGGCGGTCGGCCAGGCCGTCCTCGAGGGCCTGCGGCGCGACGAAATGCAGCGAGGTGGCCGCCGCGGCCGCCGGCGCGGCGCCGAACATCGGGCGCGGCAACACCGGTTGCGGGGTGGGGATCGAGGCGTTGGCGTCGCCCATCGCGGCCCAGGCGATCATGCCGCCCTTGAGCACCGCGTGCGGGCGCACCCCGAAGAAGGCCGGCTCCCAGAGCACCAGGTCGGCGAGCTTGCCGACCTCCACCGAGCCGATCTCGTCGTCGAGGCCGTGCGCGACGGCCGGGCAAATCGTGTACTTGGCCACGTAGCGGCGGGCCCGCAGGTTGTCGTTGCCCGGGGGGCCGGCCGGATCGCCGGGCAGCGCGCCGCGGCGGCGCTTCATGACGTGGGCGGTCTGCCAGGTGCGCAGCACCACCTCGCCGATGCGGCCCATGGCCTGTGCGTCACTGCCGATCATCGAGATCGCGCCCAGGTCGTGCAGCAGGTCCTCGGCGGCGATGGTCGACGGCCGGATCCGGCTCTCCGCGAACGCCAGATCCTCGGCGACGCTGGGCTTGAGGTGATGGCAGACCATCAGCATGTCCAGGTGCTCGTCGAGGGTGTTGACGGTGTGCGGGCGGGTCGGGTTGGTCGAACTGGGCAGCACGTAGGGTTCGGCGGCCACGGTGATGATGTCCGGCGCGTGCCCGCCGCCGGCGCCCTCGGTGTGGTAGGCGTGAATGGACCGCCCGCCGATGGCGGCGAGGGTGTCCTCGACGAAGCCCATCTCGTTGAGGGTGTCGGTGTGGATCGCGGCCTGCACCCCGGCCGCATCGCACACGGTCAGGCACGCGTCGATGGCCGCCGGAGTGGTCCCCCAGTCCTCGTGCAGCTTGAATCCCGCGGCGCCGGCGCGCAACTGCTCCCACATGGCCTCGGCGCTGACGGTATTGCCCTTGCCCAGCAGCACGATGTTCATCGGCCAGGAGTCCAGGGACTCGAGCATGCGGGCCAGGTGCCAGGCGCCCGGGGTGACGGTGGTGGCCTTGCTGCCCTCCGCGGGGCCGGTGCCGCCGCCGATGAGCGTGGTGATGCCGCCACCGAGCGCCTCGGCCATGATCTGCGGACAGATCAGGTGCACGTGGCAGTCGATGGCCCCGGCGGTGAGGATGCGGCCGTTGCCCGCGATGATCTCGGTCGACGGACCCACCACCAGGTCCGGATGCACGCCGGACATGATGTCGGGGTTGCCGGCCTTGCCGATGGCCACGATCCGACCGTCACGGATCCCGATGTCGGCCTTGATGATTCCCCAGTGATCCAGGATCACCGCACCGGTGATGACGGTGTCGGGGGCGCCGTCGGCCCGGGTGGCCCGGCCCTGGCCCATCGACTCGCGCAGCACCTTGCCGCCGCCGAAGACGGCCTCGTCACCGGCGTGTCCCGGCCCGCCGCTGCGGTCCTCGGTGATCTCGATCAGCAGGTCGGTGTCCGCCAGCCGGATGCGGTCACCGACCGTCGGGCCGAACAGGTCGGCGTAGCGCTGCCGGGTCAGTTCGGTCATGGGTTGCTCAGCCTTCCCGGCGGGTCGAGACTCAGGCCGTGCACCTCGCGGGTGCCGCGCAACGGGACCAGCCGAACCCGGCGCGACACGCCGGGTTCGAACCGCACCGCGGTGCCCGCGGCGATATCGAAGCGGCAGCCCCGGGCGGCGGCCCGGTCGAAGGACAGGGCCGAATTGGCCTGCGGCAGATGCACATGGCTGCCCACCTGCACGGGCCGGTCCCCGGTGTTGACGATCTCGAGTTCGAGGCGTTCGGCGCCGGCGTTGATCTCGATGGCGCCCGATCCCAGCAGGATCTCCCCGGGCAGCACGGACGGGTTCACGCGATCGGGTGGTGCACGGTCACCAGCTTGGTGCCGTCGGGGAAGGTGGCCTCGACCTGCACGTCCTGCAGCATCTCCGGGATGCCCTCCATGACGTCGTCGCGGGTGAGCACGGCGGTGCCGCTGACCATCAGCTCGGCCACCGTGCGGCCGTCGCGGGCGCCCTCGAGCAGATGGTCGGTGATGATCGCCACGGCCTCCGGGTGGTTGAGCTTGCACCCGCGGGCCTGTCGGCGCCGCGCGAGTTCGGCGGCATAGGACAGCAGCAGGCGGTCGGTCTCATGCGGTGTCAGGCGCATAGGCAGCGATCCTGCCACGCCCGCGGCCATCCGGCAGCACTCACACCCGCGGGCAATTCCCCTGAGGCAATTCCCCTCAGGCGTCGAGGTTCTGCAGCCGCACCTGACCGCGTGCGACCACCCGATCCTTCTCGTCGCGGATGGTCACGACCCACAGCTGCTGGCGCCGGCCGCGATGCAGCGGCTCGGACTCGGCGTAGACCGTGCCCGCCGAGATGGCGCGCAGGAAATCGGTGTTGTTGTTGACGCCGACGACGTTGCCGCCGCCGTGTTCGGCCAGCCACACGAACGCCGACGTGCTCGCGACCGATTCGATGATCGCGCAGTACACGCCGCCGTGCACGATGCCCATGGGTTGCAGCAGGGTCGGCTTGACCTCGAGTTGCGCGGTGATGCCGTCGGGCGTGACGTCGGTGAAGACCAGGCCCAGTTCGTTGTCGAAGGGCGACCCGAATCCGTCCGGGAACCCCGCGGGTGTTTGTTGCACGGTACTTGTCTACACCGTCGCACCCGAGAAAGCGGCGAGCCCCGTGCCAATGTGGCACGGGGCTCGCCTTCGATGGACCGGGGGTCTCTGCAGCCCTCAGGACTCCGGCGCGGTCCGGTAGCTCATGCTCATCAGGATAGGCAAGGCTGTCCTAATTTGGCAAGACCTTCCCCGCGAATCGCGCGAAGATTCTGCCGGGATTGGGCCGCGGGCACCCCGCGCAGGGTCGAACGGCCGCGCACCGGCAGCCCGAATCCCACCAGCGCGTCGAGAACCGCTTGGCCACGGCGCATTCCGATGACCTCGCTCGAGCCCGCCAGATGCGGCACCTGGGTCGCGGCGACCACGATCGCGGTCCCGACGGTGTGCCACATCGACGCGATACTCACCGCACCGCCGCTGACCTCGTGCAACCGCGCGAACAGCGGCGCCAGCGTCCGGTGGCAGCGATGAGCGATCCAGGTGGCCAGCGCCGCCTCGCTGGGCAGTTCCACCACCCCTTCGACTGAGTGGGACGTCGACGCGCAGGGATCGTCGGGCAACACCCGCAGCGTCGGGTCCACCACGCCGAGCCAGTCGATGGCACCCTCGGAATCGACGTGGACCCAGAGGTTCTCCAGGCCGGTGTCCCAGGCGCGGCCTTCCAGCACCACGAGCGCGACCACCCGGCCGATCACCGCGTGGGCCAGCGTGGCGGCCAACTGCTGGGCGGCGGTCGTGCGGCTGTCCATCTCCATGGCAGCGGCGTGGAACATCAGATCGAGTCGCTCACCGCTCAGGGCCGACGCCAGCGGCCACCACCGTCGCTTGGACACATCGCCCATCACGGCGACGCCGTACACGCGCGGGCATTCCGGATACAGGTTCCGGAGCCGACGGCTGGACTCATGGAGCGGCAGTACACGTCGTATCGCCATCCCCGCGATCAACGGATCGTCGACTACAGCAGTCACAGCACCTCCTTCATGTGATTAGGTAAGCCTAACCATAAAAGCATGTCTGGCCCGCGGTAGGCACCCTGTGACCGCTCTCACATCAGGGCCCGATCACCGGAAGGGGCGACAATATTGCCTGCACTAGGCGGTATCCGAGGATGAGGAATGGCCGGTCCGGCACGGCGGTCGCCGTCCAGGGCGACGGACATACGACGCTGGGTAGTAATGGCAGGTACGCTTGCCACATCCCTGATGGAGATGAACGGATCATGGCAAAGACGGCGCGTTTAGGAGAACTGGAGCAGGCGGTCATGGACCGTCTGTGGTCCGCGCCTGAGCCCCAGACGGTGCGCCAGGTGCACGAGGCCCTGTGTGAGCACCGGGATCTGGCCTACACCACCGTGATGACGGTGTTGCAGCGGCTCGCCAAGAAGCACCTCGTGGTGCAGCACCGCGACGACCGCGCCCACCGCTACGCCCCCGCGCACGGGCGCGACGAACTGGTGGCCGGGCTGATGGTCGACGCGTTGGACCAGGCCTCCGACAGCGGCAGCCGCCGCGCCGCGCTGGTGCACTTCGTCGAACGGGTGGGCTCCGAGGAAGCCGACGCGCTGCGCCGCGCGCTGGCCGAACTGGAAGCGAAACATGGCCTGACAGGGCCTGCTGGCGAAACCGCCGCCGACTAAGAGACACTGTCAGCGTGTCCGCGCTGGCCTTCGCCCTTCTTGCTGTGCTGCTGGTCGGTCCCGTGCCGGCCGTGCTGGCACGGGCGCAGTGGCCGCAGCGGGCGCCGCGGGCCGCGGTGGTGCTCTGGCAGGCCATCGCGATCGCCGCCGTCCTGTCCACATTCAGCGCCGGCATCGCCATCGCCAGCCGCCTGCTGCACGTCGGACCTGACGGTCGCCCCGTGCGTTCGATCGGCGCGGAGATCGAGCGGCTCGGCTGGCCGCTCTGGCTCCTCTATATGACCGCGTTCGCGGTGACCTTGCTGGTGGGCGCGCGCCTGATCGTCTCGATCGTCGGCGTGGCGATCGCCACCCGGCGCCGCCGCGCGCACCACCGGATGCTGGTGGATCTGCTTGGCGTGAACCATGAATCGCGCGCGGCTCGCGTCCGCGCCCGCACCGGTGAGTTGCGCATCCTCGACGTCGATCAGCCGCTGGCCTACTGCCTGCCGGGGGTGCGCAGCCGCGTGGTGCTCTCCGAGGGCACGCTGACCCACCTCGCCGATCCCGAGGTCACCGCGATCCTCGCCCACGAACAGGCCCACCTGCGCGCGCGCCACGACCTGGTACTCGAGGCGTTCACCGCGGTGCACGCCGCCTTCCCGCGGTTCGTCCGCAGCGGCAGCGCCCTGGACGCGGTGCGCCTGCTCATCGAATTGCTGGCCGACGACGCCGCCGTGCGCGCCGCCGGTCCCGCTCCCCTGGGCCGCGCCCTGGTGGCCTGCGCCGGCGGGCACACCCCGGCCGGCGCGCTGTCCGCCGGCGGCCCCACCACGCTGCTGCGGGTGCGCCGCCTGGCCGGCCAACCCAACAGCGCCGCGCTCGCGGCCGCCGCCTACGTGAGCGCCGCGGCGGTCCTGGTGGTGCCCACCCTCGCCGTCGCGGTGCCCTGGTTGACCGAGTTGCGGCGCCTGCTCACCGGCTGACCGGGCCGATCTGCTATCAAGACTGTTGCGTGACAACTCAATCGAAAGGTGTTCCATGACCGCCCCCGATCCGAAGTCCACCACCGGCACCGCCCAGATCGGGGTCACCGGCTTGGCCGTCATGGGCTCGAACATCGCACGCAACTTCGCCCGGCACGGGTACACCGTCGCGCTGCACAACCGCTCGATCGCCAAGACCGACGCGCTGCTCGCCGAGCACGGCGGCGACGGCAAGTTCGTCCGCAGCGAGACCATCGCCGAATTCCTCGATGCGCTCGAGCGTCCGCGCCGGGTGCTGATCATGGTCAAGGCCGGCGAGCCCACCGACGCCGTCATCAACGAACTCGCCGACGCGATGGAGCAGGGCGACATCATCATCGACGGCGGCAACGCGCTCTACACCGACACCATCCGTCGCGAGAAGGCCATGGCCGAGCGCGGCCTGCACTTCGTCGGCGCCGGCATCTCCGGCGGCGAGGAGGGCGCGCTGAACGGCCCGTCGATCATGCCGGGCGGGCCGGCCGAGTCCTACAAGTCGCTGGGCCCGCTGCTCGAGGAGATCTCCGCGCACGTCGACGGGGTGCCGTGCTGCGCCCACATCGGACCCGACGGCGCCGGGCACTTCGTCAAGATGGTGCACAACGGCATCGAATACTCCGACATGCAGCTCATCGGGGAGGCCTATCAGCTGCTGCGCGACGGCCTGGACATGAGCGCCCCGCAGATCGCCGAGGTGTTCACCGAGTGGAACTCCGGGGACCTGGACAGCTTCCTGGTCGAGATCACCGCCGAGGTGCTCCAGCAGATCGACGCCAAGACCGGCCAGCCGCTGGTCGACGTCATCCTCGACGAGGCCGAGCAGAAGGGCACCGGGCGCTGGACGGTGAAGTCGGCGCTGGATCTCGGGGTCCCGGTCACCGGCATCGCCGAGGCCGTCTTCGCCCGCGCGCTGTCCGGCTCGGTCGCCCAGCGCCAGGCGACCACCGGACTGGCGTCGGGCCGGATCGGCGAAAAGCCCTCCGATGCACAGCAATTCATCTCCGACGTCCGCCGGGCGCTGTACGCCTCGAAGATCATCGCCTATGCGCAGGGCTTCAACCAGATCCAGGCCGGCAGCGACGAGTACGGCTGGGACGTCACCCCCGGCGATCTGGCGACCATCTGGCGCGGCGGCTGCATCATCCGGGCGAAGTTCCTCAACCGGATCAAGGAGGCCTTCGACGCCCAGCCGGATCTGCCCACCCTGATCGCGGCGCCGTACTTCCGCAGCGCCATCGAGGAATCGGTGGACAGCTGGCGGCGCGTCGTGGGCACCGCCACCACGCTGGGCATCCCGATCCCCGGGTTCAGCTCCGCGCTGTCCTACTACGACGGCCTGCGCACCGAGCGGCTGCCCGCGGCCCTGACCCAGGGCCTGCGCGACCTGTTCGGTGCCCACACCTACGGCCGCATCGACGCCGACCGCGAGAAGCGCTTCCACACGCTGTGGAGCGGCGACCACAGCGAAGTCGAGGCCTGAGCCGCGCCACTACACTCGGTGACGTGCAGTTTCTCAACGGACACCAGCCGCCGTACGACCTGACCTACGACGACGTCTTCGTCGTTCCCAACCGCAGCGACGTCACCTCTCGCTTCGATGTGGACCTGTCCACCAGCGACGGGACCGGCACCACCATCCCCGTCGTGGTGGCGAACATGACCGCCGTCGCCGGCCGGCGGATGGCCGAGACCGTCGCGCGCCGTGGCGGGATCGTCGTGCTGCCCCAGGATCTGCCGATGGACGCCGTGCAGCAGACCGTGGACTTCGTCAAGAGCCGGGACCTGATCGCGGACACGCCGGTGATCCTGAGCCCGGACGACTCGGTCTCCGACGCCACCGCGCTGATCCACAAGCGGGCCCACGGCGTGGCGGTCGTGGTGTTCGAGAACCGGCCCATCGGGCTGGTCACCGAGGCCGCCTGCGTCGGGGTCGACCGCTTCTCCCGGGTCCGCGACATCGCCGTCACCGACTTCATCAGCGTCCCGGCGGGCACCGAACCGCGCGAGGTGTTCGAGAAGCTCGAGCACGCGCCGATCGACGTCGCGGTGCTCACCGCGCCCGACGGCACCCTGGCCGGGGTGCTGACCCGCACCGGCGCCATCCGCGCCGGCATCTACAGCCCGGCCGTCGACGCCCGGGGCCGACTGCGGGTGGCCGGGGCCGTCGGCATCAACGGCGACGTCGGCGCCAAGGCCCGCGCCCTGGCCGAGGCCGGGGTGGACCTGCTGGTGGTCGACACCGCCCACGGCCATCAGGTCAAGATGCTTGACGCCATCAAGACGGTGGCCTCGCTGGATCTGGGGCTCCCGCTGGCCGCCGGTAACGTGGTCTCCGCCGACGGGGTGCGCGACCTGGTGAACGCCGGCGCCTCGATCGTCAAGGTCGGGGTGGGTCCCGGCGCCATGTGCACCACCCGGATGATGACCGGCGTCGGGCGCCCCCAGTTCTCCGCGGTCCACGAATGCTCCTTGGCGGCAAAGGAACTCGGCGCCCACGTCTGGGCCGACGGCGGCGTGCGGCACCCGCGCGACGTCGCCCTGGCGCTGGCCGCCGGCGCCTCCAACGTGATGATCGGATCCTGGTTCGCCGGGACCTACGAATCCCCGGGCGATCTGATGCGCGACCGCGAGAACCGCCCGTACAAGGAGAGCTACGGGATGGCCTCCAAGCGGGCCGTGGCGGCGCGCACCGCCGGGGACAGCGCCTTCGACCGGGCTCGCAAGGCGCTGTTCGAAGAGGGCATCTCGACCTCCCGGATGGCGCTGGATCCCGAGCGCGGCGGCGTCGAGGACCTGCTGGACCACATCACCTCCGGGGTGCGCAGCACGTGCACCTACGTCGGGGCGTCGACCCTGGCCGAACTGCACGAGAAGGTGGTGCTCGGTGTGCAGTCAGCCGCCGGCTTCGCCGAGGGCCACCCGCTGCCCACCGGCTGGTAGCGGATAGGCCAGCACGGTCCCGTCGACGTGCACCCGCAGCGCGTCGCCGGTCTGCACCGCGGTCGCCGGCGGCCCGTGCAGGACCACCGGGGTGCCGTCGGCCAGTCGCACGTGCAGCGCGACCTGCGCGCCGTAGAACCGGCGCGCCGTGAGAGTCCCGACCGCGCCGTCGTCGGATCCAAGGCGTAGCTGCTCCGGGCGGAACACCACGACCGCCGGTCCGTCGGCCGTGCCGGTGCGCACCGGATGCGCCCCGAGCGCGGTGTGCGCCACCCCGGCGCGCACGTCGCCGGTCAATTCGACGGTGTCGCCGACGAATCGGGCCACCGCCAGGGTGGCGGGCCGGTCGTAGACCTCGGCCGGGGCGGCCTGCTGGGCGACGGTGCCGGTGAGCACCACGGCCACCGTGTCGGCCAGCGACAGCGCCTCGCCCTGATCGTGGGTGACCAGGATGGCGGTGGTCTGCGACTCGCGCAGGATCGCGACGATGTCCTCGCGCACGCGGACCCGCAGCCCGGCATCGAGTGCGGCGAACGGTTCGTCGAGCAGCAGCACCCGGGGCCGGGCCGCCAGCGCCCGGGCCAGCGCCACCCGCTGCTGCTGACCACCGGAGAGCTGATCGGGACGCGCGTCACCGAGTCCGCTCAGCCCGACCAGCTCCAGCCAGTGCTGCACCGCCGCAGCCGATTCCGCCCGGCCCATGCCGTTCATCCCGAAGGCGATGTTGCCGGCGACGCTGCGGTGCGGGAACAGCGCCCCCTCCTGCGGCATCAGCCCGACCCGACGGCGATGCGCCGGTAGCGACCTGCCCGCCCCGGCCACCGGAGAACCGCCGATGTGCACGGTGCCGGAGTCCGGTTCCTCGAAGCCGGCCAGGATGCGCAGCAACGTGGTCTTCCCGCAGCCCGACGGGCCCAGCACCGCCGTCGTCGTACCGGCGGGCACCCGCAGGTCGACACCGCCCAACACCCGTTGGGCACCAAACGATTTGGTGACCCCGGCGACGGTGACCTCGGCGGCGCGCTCAGCCATGTCCGACCTCGGCCGGGCGGGTGGTCCACACACCGAGCAGCGCCGTCGGGATCGCGGCGAACACCAACAGCCCCACCGCGTAGGGCGCGGCCCCTGCGTAGTCGCTGACAAAGCTGTGTCCCCACAGTCGGGTGGCCAGGGTCTGGGTCCCCGTCGGGTGCAGCAACAACGTCACGGGCAACTCTTTCATGCAGTTCAGCAGGACCAGCGCGGCGCCGGCGGCAATGCCCGGGGCCGCACCGTGGGCGGTCACGGTGGCGAAAGCGCGCAGCGGCGAGCGGCCCAACGCGCGGGCCACCTCCTCGGTGCGCAGCGGGGTCGACTCGACCGCCGAGCGCACCGAACCCACCGCCAGCGGGATGAACAGCACCGCGTAGGCCAGGATCAGCAGCGGTTCCTGCTGATAGATCGGGCGCAGCAGCAGCACGCCCACCGACACCATCGCGATCGCGATGACGATGCCCGGCAGGCCGTGCGCGATGTAGCTCGCGCTCTCCAACAGGCGGGCCGCCGGCGTGCGGTAGCGGGCCGCCAGCACCCCCAGCGGTAGGGCGGCCACGGTGGTGACCACCGCGGCGACCAGCGACAGCCACACCGTGGCGCCCAGCGCGTCCCACCACACCCGGCCGTCCCAGCGCACCCCGCCGGCGGTCAGCCACCGCGACAGCGCATAGAGCGGAATCACCAGCGCCGCAACGACTACCGCGAGCGCGGGGGCCATGGCCAGGCCCTGCCAGCGGCCCAGCCGCAGCACCGGGGCCGGACGCGAGAGCCCCGACCCCACCCGCGCGCCGGCGTGCCCGCGGGCCCAGCGTTCGGCGATCACCAGCGCCAGCGCGAACACCAGCAGCAGCAGCGAGAGCACCGCGGCCCGGGCCGGGTTGAACCCCGAGCGGTAGGCGCCGTAGATCACCCAGGTGAACGCCTCGTAGCGCATGGCCGCGACCGCGCCGAAGTCGCTGAGCACGTACAGCGCCACCAACAACGCGCCCGCGGAGATGGCCGGGCGCGCCTGCCGCAGCGTGACTCCGAACAGCACGGCCAGGCCGTGGTGGCCCAGCGAGCGCGCCACCTCCTCTTGGGCGGGGTCCACCCGCGCCAGCGCCGCCAGGGTGGTCAGGAACACCAGCGGATAGCTGACCAAGGTCAGCACCAGCGCCGAGCCCCACAGCCCGCCGATCGTCGGGAACAGCGAAACCCACAGGAACGCCAGCAGATAACTCGGCATGGCCAGCGGCAGCGTGAGGACCACGGCCAGCACCCGGCGCCCGCGCACGTCGGTGCGCGAGACCAGCACGGCCAGCCCCACCCCGAGCACCACGCAGGCCGCGGTGACCAGCACCACCAGCAGCAGCGAGCGGGCCACCAGTTCGGCGGTGCGCTGCTGGAACAGCTCGTCGACCACGAAGGCCAGACCGCGATCCAGGGCGCGCTCCCCCAGATAGATCAGCGGGATGAAGGTGCCCGCCACCACCGCGGTCGCGGCCAGCAGCAACGCCGCCGGCGGCCTGGTCCTCGACCCGGCGCCCGCCGGGTCGCTGCGCAACGCTGTCAGTTTGTCAGCAGACCGGTCTCCACCAGCAGCTGCTGAGTGGCTTCGAGGTCATCGAGCGACGAGAGGTCCACCGCCGGCGGGTTCAGGTCGGCCAGCGGCGGCATGTCACCGTCGGGCTGCACGCCCTCGATCAGCGGATACTCGGCGGTCTCGGTGGCGAAGAACTGCTGCGCGGACTCGCCGACCAGATAGGCCGCGAACTCCTGGGCGGCCGCCGGGTTGGGCGCCGACTTCAGCACGCCGACGCCGGCCACGTTCACCAGGCCGCCCGGATCGCCGGGGGCCATGAACTTGTTCTGCGCGACGACGTTGTCGGCCCCCTTGCTGTCGATCAGCTCGTACAGGTAGTAGTGGTTGACCAGGCCGAGCGCGACCTGACCGGAGTCCACCGCGTCCCGGACCGCGCCGTTGCCCTCATAGGGCTTGGGGTCCTGGGCCTTGAACGCGCGCAGCCACTCCTCGGCGCCGTCGTCGCCGCGCAGCACCCGCAGGGCGGTCACGAACGACTGCCACGACGCGTTGCTGGGGGCAAAACCGATCTGCCCCTTCCACTCCGGGGCCAGCAGACCGTCGATGGTGTCCGGCGGGTTCGGCGCCAACTCGGGGTTGTAGACGATGACGCGGGCCCGGCCCGAGACGCCCACCCAGGTGCCGTCGGCCGCCGAATATTGTTCGGGCACCGCGGCCAGGGTGTCGGCCTCGATCGGGGCGAACAGCCCCGCGTTCGACACCGCGCCCAGCGCGCCGGCGTCCTGCGAGAAGAACACGTCGGCCGGGGATTGATCGCCCTCGGTGAGCAGCTGCGCGGCCAGCTCACCCGAGCCGGCGTAGCGCACCTCGACCTCCACGCCGGTGTCGCTGGTGAACTGCTCGAACAGCGGCGCCACCAGGTCCTCGCTGCGCCCGGAGTAGACCAGGATCTTCTGGTCCTCGGCCGCGGTCGCGCCCGGGGTGTCGGTGGCTTCGGGTTCGGATTGCGTCCCCGATCCGCAGGCGCTCATGGCGACCATGGCCGCTGCCGCCGCAAAGCTCGTTGTGATTTTCGAGATCGACATTCTCGAGATCGACGTTCTTGAGATCGACTTCGCCATACTTACTCACCCCGCCATATCGGTAGGGAACAGTGCCTTCGTTGATCGTCGGGAATGTACCACGCAGCCAAGCCTTGCCTACCCGGATGAGCAGGCACTTTTGCGCGGCGTTCTCGCGCGATTCGTTCGGACGCTAGGATGTGTGTTCTCGTGTGCCGCTCCGGTACACGGCCGTCGAGTCAGGAAAGGGACCACGTGCCGCAGGCACCCGTCGAGGCTGCCCCCACCGGGCGGGACCTCCAGGTAGCGCGGTCTTCGTCCGCCACCGCCGAACCCGAAGAACCTTCCTCTATTCGGCCGGGCAGTAGGCCCGGCGTCCGTTTCGAGGCGACCCGATGAGCGGCTGGCTCACCGCGTTGAGCGTGCTCGCGATCCTGGTCCTGACGGCCGGGACCGCGTTGTTCGTGGCCGCCGAGTTCTCCCTGACCGCGCTCGAGCGCAGCACCGTCGACGCCAACGCGCGCACCGGCGACCGCCGCGACAAGTTCGTGCAGCAGGCGCACCGCACACTGTCCTTCCAGCTCTCCGGCGCCCAGATCGGCATCTCCATCACCACGCTGGCCACCGGTTATCTGGCCGAGCCGGTGGTCGCGCGGCTGCTGCGCCCGCTGCTGGACGCCACGGGTCTGCCGGACAACGTCGCCGGCGGCGTCGCCCTGGCGCTGGCGTTGCTGATCGCCACCTCGCTGTCGATGGTGTACGGCGAGTTGGTGCCGAAGAACCTGGCCGTGGCCCGGCCGGTGCCCACCGCGCGGGCCAGCGCGGGGCCGCAGATCCTGTTCTCCACTCTCTTCACCCCCGTCATCAAGGCGACCAACGGGACCGCGAACTGGATCCTGCGCCGGATGGGCATCGAACCCGCCGAGGAGTTGCGTTCGGCGCGCTCCGCGCAGGAACTGGTGTCGCTGGTGCGCACCTCGGCGCGCAGCGGCGCGCTGGATCCGGTGACGGCCACGCTGGTCGACCGGTCGCTGCGGTTCGGTGAGCGCAGCGCCGAGGAACTGATGACGCCGCGCTCGAAGATCGAGTCGCTGCAGGCCGACCAGACGGTGGCCGATCTGGTGGCCGCGGCCACCGAGACGGGATTCTCCCGGTTCCCGATCGTCGAGGGCGATCTGGACGAGACCGTCGGCATCGTGCACGTCAAGCAGGTCTTCGAGGTGCCACCGGCCCAGCGGGCCCACACCCGGCTCTCCACGCTGGCGCAACCGGTCGCGGTGGTGCCGTCGACCCTCGACGGTGACGCCGTCATGACCCAGGTCCGCGCCAACGGCATGCAGACCGCCCTGGTGGTCGACGAGTACGGCGGCACCGCGGGCATGGTCACCGTCGAGGACATGATCGAGGAGATCGTCGGCGACGTCCGCGACGAACACGACGACGAGACCCCCGACGTCGTGCAGGCCGGCCGCGGCTGGCACGTCTCCGGTCTGCTGCGCATCGACGAGGTCGCCACCGCCACCGGATTCCGCGCCCCCGAAGGCGATTACGAGACCATCGGCGGACTGGTGCTCGACGAGTTGGGCCACATCCCGGAGAACGGCGAGTGCGTCGAGTTGCACGCGTTCGACCCCGACGGCGGCTACGAGGACCCGGTCCGCTGGCTGGCCACCGTGGTGGCCATGGACGGTCGGCGCATCGATCAACTCGAGCTCACCGAGATCGGCCGCCACGGCGGCGAACCCACCGAGAGGAGTTCGCACTGATGGGCGGCGATCTGTTCGGTGTGGTGTTGACCGTGGTGCTGCTGGTGGCCAACGCCTTCTTCGTCGGTTCGGAGTTCGCGCTGATCTCGGCGCGCCGCGACCGCCTCGAGGCGCTGGCCGAGCAGGGTAAGAAGCGCGCCGTGACGGTGATCCGCGCCGGCGAACAACTGTCGCTGATGCTCGCCGGCTCGCAGCTGGGCATCACGGTGTGTTCGATCCTGCTGGGCCGGGTCGGCGAACCGGCCATCGCGCATTTGCTGGAAACCCCGTTCGACCTGCTCGGCATCCCGGACGCGGTATTGCACACGGTGTCGTTCGTGGTGGCGCTGGGCCTGGTGGTGACGCTGCACGTGCTGCTCGGCGAGATGGTGCCCAAGAACATCGCGATCGCGGGCCCGGAGACGACGGCGATGCTGCTGATTCCGGCCTACCTGGTCTATATGAAGGCCGCCCGCCCGTTCATCGCGTTCTACAACTGGTGCGCCAACATCACGTTGCGGATGTTCCGGGTGCAGCCCAAGGACGAACTCGACGTGACGGTGTCCACCGTCGAACTCGCGGAGATGATCGCCGAATCGGTGTCGGAGGGTCTGCTCGATCCCGAGGAGCACACCCGGCTGACCCGCGCGCTGCAGATCCGCACCCGGGTGGTCGCCGACGTCGCCGTGCCGCTGCACAAGATCCGTGCCGTGCCCGTCGCCGCGCCGGGGGCCGGGCCGACGGTCGGCGCGGTGGAGCGGGCCCTGGCCGAGACCGGATATTCGCGGTTCCCGGTTGCCGACAGCAACGGCGTGTTCACCGGCTACCTGCACATCAAGGACGTCCTGGCCCTCGGCGACGATCCCGAGGCCGTGGTGGATCCGTCGGTGGTGCGTCCGCTGCCCCGCGTCGCCGCGTCCCTGCCGCTGCCCGATGCGCTGTCCCGGCTGCGCCGGACCAACAGTCATCTGGCGCTGGCCACCGACGCGGCGGGCACCGTGGTGGCCATGGCCGCGCTCGAGGATCTGGTGGAGGACCTGGTGGGCACCGTGCGCGACGGGACACACCGGGTCTAGGCCGTGATGTATCAGGTTCTGCCCGAACGGATCTGGACCGAGCGCGCCGAAGAGCACCGGGTGCGCGTCGAGGACTTCCTGGCCGCGCACTCCGGCGACGGCGGACCGCACCCGGTGTGGGACTTCCTGTTCACCTACTACAGCCTGCGCCCGCGGCAGCTGCTGCGCTGGCATCCCGGCTACGGGGCGGTGCTGGCCGGCCCGCGCGCCCGCGGCTACCTGGGCCGCACCGGCTACGTCGAGACCACCGACGGGGTGACCGTGAGCGCGCAGTACCGCGACGGCCGGCTCGACACCGTCGGCTTCATCGCCGAGTTGCTGTCCGCCACGGCCGGGCGGCCGGCCCAGCACCACTGCTTCGGGTTGCACGAGTGGGCCATGGTGTACCGCAGCGACGAGGTGCGCCACGCGGCGGTGCCGCTGCGGCTCGGCCAGGCCGGCACCGACGCCGTCGTCGAGTCCATGCCGCTGCGCTGCAGCCACTACGACGCCTACCGGTTCTTCACCGCGTCGGCCGCGCCCCGCAACGCCGCGCGGTTGACCCGAGAGACCCAGCGCGACCGGGAGCAGCCGGGCTGCGTCCACACCAACATGGATCTGTACAAGTGGAGCTACAAGCTGATGCCGTTGCTGGACTCGGCGTTGCTGCTCGACTGCCTGGACCTGGCCGCCGCCGCCCGCGCGCTGGACATGCGCGCCAGCCCCTATGACCTGCGTGCCTACGGTTTGGCCCCGATCGGCATCGAAGACCCGGCCGGGCGCGCCGAATACGTCCGGCTGCAGGCCGAGATCAGTCGCCGGGCCGCGCCGCTGCGCGCGGAGTTGATCGACCGCTGCCGGGCCCTGCTGAGCCCCCGCGAGGTCGTTGCTGGCGCGGCGGGCGGCAATCCCGGTCCGGCGTCGGGCTAGGCCGGTGCTCGGGGGTGTGACCTGCGCCAGGATCCCGCCGTGTGCGAACCAGCAGGTTACCCATGGGTAGGATGGATGGGATTGCCGGCCGAGGAGGAGTAATGACTGAGCGCGTGACCGTGGGCAACCTGCGAGTGGCCAGGGTGTTGCACGACTTCATCAACAACGAGGCGCTGCCTGGCACCGACATCGCACCCGAGGACTTCTGGGCCGGCGTGGACAAGGTCGTCGCCGACCTGACCCCGCAGAACGAGGATCTGCTCGCCCGTCGCGCCGAGTTGCAGGCGCAGATCGACAAGTGGCACCGGGCGCGCGTGCTCGAGCCGCACGACCCCGAGGCCTACAAGGCCTTCCTCACCGAGATCGGCTATCTGCAGCCCGAACCCGAGGACTTCACCATCACCACCTCCGGCGTGGACCCCGAGATCGCCTCGACGGCCGGTCCGCAGCTGGTGGTGCCGGTGCTCAACGCGCGCTTCGCGATCAACGCCGCCAACGCGCGATGGGGCTCGCTGTACGACGCGCTCTACGGCTCGGATGTCATCAGCGAGGACGACGGCGCCGAGAAGGGCACCAGTTACAACCGGATTCGCGGCGACAAGGTGATCGCCTACGCCCGCAACTTCCTCGACGAGGCCGCCCCGCTGGCGTCGGGTTCGTGGGCCGACGTGACCGGGCTGACCGTCGACGAGGGCGCGCTGCGCGTGGCCGTCGGCGCCGAGGATGCGGTGGCGCTGGCGAGCGCCGAGCAGTTCGCCGGCTACACCGGCGACGCGGCCGCCCCGACGTCGGTGCTGCTGGTCAACCACGGCCTGCACATCGAGATCGAGATCGACGCCGACTCGCCGATCGGCGCCACCGACAAGGCCGGCATCAAGGACGTCATCCTGGAATCGGCCGTCACCACGATCATGGACTTCGAGGACTCGGTGGCCGCCGTCGACGCCGAGGACAAGGTGCTCGGCTACCGCAACTGGCTGGGCCTGAACCGCGGCGACCTGGCCGAGGAGATGACCAAGGGCGGCAAGAGCTTCACCCGGGTGCTCAACGCCGACCGCACCTACCTCGGGCCGAATGGCCCCGAAGATGAGGCGCTGAGCCTGCCGGGCCGCAGCCTGCTGTTCGTCCGCAACGTCGGGCACCTGATGACCAACGACGCCATCGTGGCCGGCACCGACGGCGGTGAGGACAAAGAGGTCTTCGAGGGTATCCAGGACGCCCTGTTCACCAGCCTCATCGCCATGCACGGGCTGAAGGTCTCCGAGGCCAACGGCCCGCTGAGCAACAGCCGCACCGGCTCGATCTACATCGTCAAGCCCAAGATGCACGGCCCCGACGAGGTGGCGTTCACCTGCGAGCTGTTCAGCCGCGTCGAGGACGTCCTGGGCCTGCCCGAGGGCACCCTCAAGGTCGGCATCATGGACGAGGAGCGGCGCACCTCGGCCAACCTGAAGGCCTGCATCAAGGCCGCCGCCGACCGCGTGGTGTTCATCAACACCGGCTTCCTGGACCGCACCGGCGACGAGATCCACACCTCGCTGGAGGCCGGGCCGATGGTGCGCAAGGGCGCGATGAAGAGCCAGCCGTGGATCGCGGCCTACGAGGACGCCAACGTCGACGCCGGCCTGGCCGCCGGGCTGTCGGGCCGGGCCCAGATCGGCAAGGGCATGTGGGCCATGCCGGACCTGATGGCCGACATGGTCGAGCAGAAGATCGGGCAGCCGCGCGCCGGCGCCACCACCGCCTGGGTGCCCTCACCCACCGCGGCCACCCTGCACGCGTTGCACTACCACCAGGTCGACGTGGCCGCCGTGCAGGCCGAGCTGGCCGGCAAGTCCCGCACCACCCTCGACGAGCTGCTGACCATTCCGCTGGCCGACCCGGCGTCGCTGACCTGGGCGCCCGAGGAGATCCACGAGGAGGTCGACAACAACTGCCAGTCGATCCTAGGTTACGTGGTGCGCTGGATCGACCAGGGTGTGGGCTGTTCGAAGGTGCCCGACATCCACGACATCGCGCTCATGGAAGACCGTGCCACACTGCGGATTTCGAGCCAGCTGTTGGCCAACTGGCTGCGCCACGGCGTGATCACCGCCGAGGACGTGCGCACCAGCCTGGAGCGGATGGCGCCCGTGGTCGACCGGCAGAACGCCGGGGATCCCACCTACCGGGCGATGGCCCCGGACTTCGATTCCAGCATCGCGTTCAAGGCTGCCGAGGAACTCATCCTCGCCGGCGCCGAGCAGCCCAATGGCTACACCGAGCCGATCCTGCATCGGCGGCGCCGAGAGCTCAAGGCCAGCTTGGGCAAGTGACTAAACTCAGCTCGAACGACCGGGTCAAAGACGAAAGTCAGGGGTGATTAGGCGTGGGTAGGCACCGTATTCCCGACCCCGACGATTCCGACGACCAGTACGAGAGCGAGCAGTACGACCCCGGCCAGTACGAGGCGGACCAGTACGACGCCGACGGTGCCGCCGGTCGCGGCCGGCACTACCGGGAGGAGTCCCCGGAGGACGCCCCCGAGGGCGTCTACCGCGAGGACCATCCGGCCGGCGGCTACAACTACGCCGCCGAGTACGAGTCGCGGTACCCGGACGAGCCCGCCCCGTCGGAGAGCTTTGCGGCGGGGGGCTATGGATCCCAGAGCTACGAGGGATCCCCGGGCTACGAGGGGTCCCAGAGCTACGAGCGCGACGAGTACGACACCGATCCCTACGGTGAGACGCGCTATCAGGACAGCGGCTATGCCCCCCGCTACGACGAAACCGGTTACGACGACACCGGTTACGACGACGCCGGTTACGACGACGCCCCGGACGCCGAGGACCGCGGGGAGGCCGACGATTCCTTCGGCTACGCGGCGACCGACGTGTTCTCCGCCGAGTCGGGCGGCCCCGGGCAGACCTCCGGCGGGCACCGCAACGACGGCGAATGGACCGGCAGCCACCGCACCGTGGCCCCGGGCCGGCGCGGGGTGAGCGTCGGCGTCATCGTCGCGCTGGCCACCGTCGTCGCGGTGGTGGCCGGGTTCATCATCTGGAAGTTCTTCGGCGACGCGCTGTCGGACCGGTCCGACGTTGCCGCCGGGCGCTGCCTCGAGGGCGACGCCAACGTCGCGGTGGTCGCCGACTCGGGGATCGCCGAACAGGTCGAGGCCCTGGCCTCGAAGTTCAACGAGACCGCCGGACCCGTTGGCGACCACTGCGTCTCGGTCAGCGTGACGACCGCCGGTCCCGACGCCGTCGTGGGCGGACTCAGCGGGGAATGGCCCGCCGACCTGGGCGAAAAGCCCGCGCTGTGGATCCCGGCCAACTCGGCCTCGGAGGCGCGCCTGCAGGCCGCGGCCGGCCCGGAATCGGTGACCAACAGCAAGTCGCTGGTGTCCTCCCCCGTGCTGCTGGCGATGCGTCCCGAGCTCAAACCGGCCCTGGCACAACAGACCTGGGATTCACTGCCGGGCCTGGAGGTGCCGGACTGGGGCCCGCTGCGGTTGGCGCTGCCGGCGACCGGCAACAGCAATGCCGCCGACCTTGCCCTCGAGGCGGTCGCGGCCGCCGCCGCCCCGCCGGGCGCCCCAGTCACAGCCGGCGCCGGCGCGGCCGCGCGGTTGCTCGCCGAGGCACCCGAGTTGGCCGACGACAGCGCCGACGAGGCGATGAAGGCGCTGCTGGACGGCGACGACCCGGCGGCCGCCCCGGTCCACGCCGTGGTCACCACCGAGCAGCAACTGATCCGGCGCTCCGGCGACATCGCCGACGCGAAAGACGTGCTGACCTCGTGGATTCCGCCCGGCCCCGTGGCGGTCGCGGACTTCCCCGCGGTGCTGCTGGCCGGGGACTGGCTCGGCGAGGAGCAGGTGGCCGCGGCCAGCGAGTTCGAACGCTTCATGCGCCGCCCCGAACAACTGACCGCGCTGACCGAGGCCGGCTTCCGCGTCGAGGGCGAAGACGCGCCCACCAGCGACGTCACCGACGGGGCCGCGATCGAGCAGACGCTGTCGGTCGGCGACGATGCCGCGCGGCTGGAACTCGCCGAGGCGTTGAGCACGCCCGCGGCTGCCAGCGGCGGCCCGGCGGTGTCGATCATGCTGGACCGATCGCTGAACCTGGCCGCCTCCGTGCCGGCGATCAACGCCGGCATCGACGCGCTGCCGCCGGACTCCGCGGTCGGACTGACCACGTTCGACGCCGCGGCCGGCACCACGCTGGTCAACCTGGGGGCGCTCACCGACGACATCAACGGTCAGTCCCGCCGGGACGTGTTGACCTCCACCCTGGGTGGGGTCAGCCAGGCCGGCGGCGCGGTCTCGTTCACCACGCTGCGCAACGTCTACGCCGACGCGCTGACCAATTTCAAACCGGGACAGCCGAACTCGGTGCTGGTCATCACCTCCGGGCCGCACACCGACCAAACGCTGGGCGCCCAGGGCCTGCAGGACCTGATCCGCAGCAGCGTGGATCCGGCCCGCCCGGTCGCCGTCAACGTCATCAACGTCGGCGCCGACCCGGACCGTCCCACCTGGGAGGCGGTGGCCGAGATCAGCGGCGGCACCTACCAGAACGTGCCCGCCTCGGACTCCCCCGAGTTCGCGGCGGCGGTCGACGCCCTACTGGCCTAAGCCCCAGCCGCTAGGCGAACGCCTCGATCGGCGGGCACGAGCACATCAGGTTGCGGTCGCCGTAGGCCCCGTCGATCCGGCGCACCGGCGGCCACACCTTGGGCCGGAAGGCCTTGCCCAGCGGGTAGGCGGCCTCCTCCCGGGTGTACGGGTGCGTCCACTCGTCGACCAGCAGGCACTCGGCGGTGTGCGGCGCGGCGCGCAACGGGTTGTCGTCGGCCGGCCACTGCCCGGAGCCCACCTTGTCGATCTCGGCGCGGATGGCGATCATCGCCTCGCAGAACGCGTCGACCTCGGCCAGGCTCTCGCTCTCGGTGGGCTCCACCATCAGGGTGCCGGCCACCGGGAAGCTCATGGTGGGCGCGTGGAATCCGTAGTCCGCCAACCGCTTTGCCACGTCGTCCACCGTGACGCCGGTGGCCTTGGTGAGCGGGCGCAGATCGAGGATGCACTCGTGGGCGACCATGCCGTTCTCCCCGGTGTAGAGCACCGGGTAGTACTCGTCGAGCCGGCGCGCGACGTAGTTCGCCGAGGCGATCGCGGTCAGGGTCGCCGACCGCAGCCCGGTCGCCCCCATCATCCGGATGTAGGCCCAGGTGATCGGCAGGATCGAGGCCGAACCGAACGGGGCCGAGGACACCGGCGCGCCGCCGGGCAGCTGCCAGCCCAACTCCTCGGACAGCGGGTGGCCCGGCAGGAACGGCGCCAGGTGTTCGCGCACCGCCACCGGCCCCACCCCCGGTCCGCCGCCGCCGTGCGGGATGCAGAAGGTCTTGTGCAGGTTGAGGTGGCTCACGTCGCCACCGAACCGGCCCGGGCGGGCGAGCCCGACCAGCGCGTTCAGGTTGGCCCCGTCGACATAGACCTGACCGCCGGCGTCGTGCACGGCCGCGCAGATCTCGGCGATGTCGTGCTCGTAGACGCCGTGCGTGGACGGGTAGGTGATCATCAGCGTCGACAGCTTCTCGGCGTGCTGGGCGACCTTGGCGCGCAGGTCGTCGAGGTCCACGTCGCCGTTGTCGCGGCAGGACACCACGACCACGCGCATGCCGGCCAGCGCCGCGGAGGCCGCGTTGGTGCCGTGCGCGCTCGACGGGATCAGGCACACGTCGCGGTGGCCCTCGCCGCGGCCGGCGTGGTACTCGGCGATCGCCAGCAGGCCGGCGTACTCACCCTGGGAGCCCGCGTTGGGTTGCAGCGAGACCGCGTCGTAGCCGGTGATCCCGGCCAGCCAGGCCTCCAGGTCGGCGACCACCCGGCGGAGCCCGGGCGCGTCGGAGGTGGGGGCGAACGGGTGCTGGCGGGCGAACTCCGGCCAGGTGATCGACTCCATCTCGGCGGCCGCGTTGAGCTTCATCGTGCACGAGCCCAGCGGGATCATGGTGCGATCCAGCGCCAGGTCCTTGTCGGACAGCGCGCGCAGATAGCGCATCATCGCGGTCTCGGTGCGGTGCGTGGTGAACGCCGGGTGGGTCAGGAACTCCGAGGTGCGGTCGGCGATCTGGACCGGCTGCGGGGCCGGGGCGGGGTCGACACCGAACGCCGCGAGCACCGCGGCGACGTGCGCGTCGGTGGTGGCCTCGTCGCAGGACACCGACACGTGGTCGGCATCGACGCGCCACAGGTTGATGCCGTCGGCCTTGGCGGCGGCGACGACGGCGTCGGCGCGGCCGGGCACCCGGGCCAGCACGGTGTCGAAGAACTTGTCGTGCACCACGGCCGACCCGAGCGCGGCGGCGATCGCCTCGGCGTGGCCGTGCACGCGGCGAGCGATGGCGGTCAACCCCTCGGCGCCGTGGTAGCTGGCGTACATCGCGGCCATCACCGCGAGGAGCACCTGGGCGGTGCAGATGTTCGAGGTCGCCTTGTCGCGGCGGATGTGCTGCTCGCGGGTCTGCAGCGCCAGCCGGTAGGCCGGGGCGCCGTCGGCGTCCAGGGACACCCCGACCAGCCGCCCGGGCAGCTGGCGGGCGTGCTTGCCGTGCACGGCCAGGTAGCCGGCGTGCGGCCCGCCGAATCCCATTGGCACACCGAAGCGTTGGGTGGTACCGAAGGCGACGTCGGCGCCGAGGTCCCCGGGCGCGGCGATCATCGTCAGCGCCAGCAGATCCGCGCCGACGGCCACCAGCGCGCCGCGCTCGTGGGCCTGCGCGATCAGCGCGGAGTGGTCGACGATCCGGCCGCTGGCCCCCGGCAGTTGCACGATGACGCCGAAGAAGTCGCCCTCGGGCAGCCCCTGGGTCAGGTCGGCGGTGACGATCTCGATGCCCAGCGGGCGGGCCCGGGTCGCCAGGATCGCCGCGGTCTGGCCGAACAGGTCGGCGTCGACGGCCAGCTGATTCGCCTTGCTCTTGGTCGCGCGGTGCATCAGCGTCATCGCCTCGGCGGCGGCGGTGCCCTCGTCGAGCATCGACGAGTTGGCCAGTTCGAGCCCGGTCAGGTCGGCGACCATGGTCTGGAAGTTCAGCAGCGCCTCGAGCCGGCCCTGGCTGATCTCGGGCTGGTACGGCGTGTACGCGGTGTACCAGGCCGGGTTCTCCATGATGTTACGCAGCAGCACCGGCGGGGTCAGGGTGTCGTAGTAGCCCTGGCCGATCATCGACACGGCGACGGTGTTCTGCTCGGCCAGCGCCTGCAGCTCGGCCAGCGCCTCGTGTTCGGAGGCCGCCGCGGGCAGCTCGCGCAGACCGGGTGCGATCCCGTCGGCGCCCAGCGCGTCGAGGATGTTGGCGGGCAGCGCCTTGGCGGCCAGCGCGTCGAGGCTGTCGACCCCGATGACCGCCAGCATGGTGGCCAGCTCGTCGCGATCCGGGCCGATGTGGCGGTCGACGAACTCCGGGGACTGGGGGTTGGTCTGCTCGGTCAAGCTGGGGACTCCTCCGCGACGGGGTGGCTACGCCGATCCCTCGGCGTTCCTCCCCCTCTGTCGTCCACCCGGCACCGGGCGCCTGAGAGATTCGGCGTGAGCCTTTCCCCATGGGCGGGTGGCCGGACGGGCCGGTCACCGCTTTCCAGAGGCATCGTGTCCGGCGCGGTCCTGGGGCCTGAGAGGTTGACGGAGAGGTGTTGCTCCTTCGGCGTCCGCGACTGGCGATCACGGAACTCTCCCGCGCTGGGGCGATGCGTGTAGCAGTTTACCCCGGCGCGGCGTGACGGCGTCCGACTCAGCCGGTCTTGCGGTCGCGGTGCTTGCGCCGCGAGGCCAGCTCGTCCTCGGGCGCGGCGATCGACTCGCCGCCGTCGGCACGCTCACCTGGGAAATCGGCGATCGCGCCGGTCAATTCGCGCATGGCCCCGCTCACCGCGATACCGAACACGCCCTGGCCGCCCTGCAGCAGGTCCACCACTTCCTCGGCGGACGTGCACTCGTAGACCGTGGTGCCGTCGGAGAACAGCGTGATGTTCGCCAGGTCCGAGACGCCGCGCTGCCGCAGATGGTCGACGGCGACGCGGATGTTGTGCAGCGAGATGCCGGTGTCCAGCAGCCGCTTGACGATCTTGAGGACCAGGATGTCCTTGAACGAATACAGGCGCTGGCTGCCGGAGCCGGCCGCGCCGCGAATCGACGGCACCACCAGCGAGGTCCGTGCCCAGTAATCCAACTGCCGGTAGGTGATGCCGGCGATCTGGCAGGCGCTGGGCCCGCGGTAGCCGACCAGTTCGTCGGGCACCGAATCGTCCGGGAACAGGCCCGCCTGCACCGGTTCGGAAACACCGACGTCGGCGACCTGTCCCGCTGCGTCGAGGTCAAGTTGTCCCTGACGTGGCTGCTCGCTCACCCGTGCTTCCTCTCGCCGAATAGGCTCCTGAAGAGCATACGCTCATCCGCCGGTTCCCATGCCGACCTGAGTCGACTCGGGGCTCCTGTGCGTCGGTGCAAGTATGGCCGCTCGTCGGCCATGGCCCACCCATCCGCCGGGCGTGTCGAACCACAGAACCCCAGTTGAGACGCTTCCGTGACATAGCGCCCGCCCCGGGCCACGCCGCGGCCCGACCGGCTCAGGTGGCCTTGAAATCGTCCGGCGAGACGCTGTCGAGAAACTCCTTGAACTTCTCCACCTCGTCCTCGCGGACCCCGCCCTCGGACTCCTCGTCGGACTCGTCGGGGATCAACAGCCCGGCCTCGGCGAGCACCGCCTCCTCGACGAAGATCGGCACGCCCACCCGCAACGCGATCGCCACCGAATCCGAGGGACGCGCGGAGACCCGGATGTCGCGGTCGAAGACCAGGTCGGCGTAGAACGTGCCTTCCTGCAGGTCGACGATGCGGACTTCCTTGAGTGAATGACCAAGGGCACCAATAAGATCCTTGATCAAGTCATGGGTCAGCGGCCGGGCCGGTTCGACACCCTGCTGTTCGAGCGCAATGGCGGCGGCCTCCGGCTGGCCGATCCAGATGGGCAGATAGCGATCGCCGTTCGTCTCGCGCAGGAGCAATACCGGCTGATTCTGCGGCTGCTCTACGCGTATGCCAACCACACGAACTTCACCCATCAGTGTCTGCCCTCCGCATGCCCGTGAGCTCCACGGCCAACTGTAGTCCTCACCGATGCAGAACGTCGCGTACCGCCGACTTGATCAACGACGTGTGCAAGGTGATCGCCAGTGCGGCGACCTCACGCGCCAGATCGTCGGCGCGGTCGCGGGCACCGGCCTTGTCTGCTTTGACCAGCGGGCCGGCGATCTGGGCGATCAGATCGGACTGCCGGTCGGCGGCCGACCGGAACGCGCGCAGATGCCGCGGTTCCACGCCGTAGTCGGCCAGGGCGCGGGCGCACTGCAGGATCACGACCGCGTGTTCGTCGAAGAACCCACCGGGTCCGGTGGTGATGATCCCGGCCTTGAGCAACGCGCCCAGCAGTTCCTCGCCGGCCGCGGTGTCCGCGCCGCTCTGTTCCAGCACGTCCTCCCGGCTGAGCCGGACCCGCACCGGGCCCATGGCCGAGGCCGGCAACCGCTCGCCGTCGTCGGTCGAGACCAGCGTCGGGACGCCGTACGGCGACGCCGCCTGCGGCAGTTCTCCGTCCGGCTGCGCGTCGAGCTGGGCCTTGATCACCTTCAGCGGCAGGTACTGATCGCGCTGGGCGGTCAGGATGAACCGCAGCCGGGCACAGTCGTAGGCCGTGAATCTCCGATACCCCGACGCCGAGCGCTGCGGCGTGACGAGCCCCTCTGCCTCCAAGAACCGAATCTTGGAGATGGTGACATCCGGGAAATCGGGTCGTAGCAGGTCCAGAACCGCTCCGATCGACATCCCGGCGTACGCGGGAGTATCGGGTGCGGTCACTAGCCCTCGGATCCCCCGTCGCCGTTCTTCGGGCCGGTCAGGAACACCAGCCGGAACTTGCCGATCTGGACCTCGTCGCCGTTGGCGAGCACCGCCGAGTCGACGGGTTCCCGGTTGACGTAGGTGCCGTTGAGGCTGCCCACGTCGACCACCTGGAACTCGCTGGTCTCGAGCCGGAACTCGGCGTGCCGGCGGCTGACGGTGACGTCGTCGAGAAAGATGTCACTGTCGGGGTGCCGGCCGGCCGAGGTGGTCGGCTGATCGAGCAGGAACCGCGATCCTGCGTTGGGTCCGCGCTTGACGACCAGCAGCGCCGAGCCGACCGGTAGGCCCTCGACCCCGGAGACTGCTCCTTCGCCGCCGCCGGCGGCCGGGGCGTCCAGTTCGTTGAGGAAATCCGCCCGGAACACCGAAGTGGTTTCCACGGTCAGGTCGTCAGGCGACTGATCCGCTCCCGAACTGCTGTCCTTTTCCGTCACACGCTGCTCCTTACAGGCTGCTTGTGGCGCTATCGCCGGTGAAACTCGCCCACCTTAACCGTCGCGAACACGACGTTACCGCGCGGTGGGCACCGATGTACCCGGCACGGACAGAAAGGGTGGTGGCCAGAACCCTAACAACTCCTCATTCGGTCAGCGTGGCGCGGTAGCCGTCGGCGTCGAGCAATCCGGCCAGGCCGGCGTCCAGTGCGCCCTCCTCGACCTGCAGGTCCAGCAGCCAACCGGCGCCGTACGGATCGGAGTTCACCAGGTCCGGGCTGGCCTCCAGATCGCCGTTGACGGCAATCACTTTCGCCGACAGCGGCGCGTAGAGATCCGACACCGACTTGGTGGACTCCACCTCGCCGAAGGAATCCCCGGCGCTCAGCGCCGTGTCGACCTCCGGCAGTTGCACGAAGACCACGTCGCCCAGCGCCGACTGCGCGTAATCGGTGATGCCGACGCGGACGGTGTCGGTGCCGGTGCGGCGAACCCACTCGTGCTCCGCGGTGTATTGCAGATCTGACGGGACCTCGCTCACAGCGTTCCTCGATTCCTTTGGCTGCCCCGGGCGGGATCGCACGGGTTCTTACTTGACGGGCTGAGCGTATTGGCGGGGTTTCGGTTGCCGCAAGGTGGTCACGTCGACGCGCTCGGACTGGGTCAGCTCCATCGAGCCGCCCACCCGCTCCACGCTGTCGACGGCGCCGCCAGGAATGTTCATCGCCGCGGCCAGCGTCGGCGGATCCCCAATGGCCAGAACCGAATACGGCGGCGTCAGGACCACGCCGTCGATCAGCAGTTCGGCCGGGGGGCCGGTGACCCAGGTGTCGACGCCGACCCGCACGCTGCGGTCGGCCGCGTTGATCTGGATGGCCTCGGCGCCGGCGGCGCGCAACTCGTTGATGACGTCGAGCAGCGTCTCCGGGGCGACGCCGCGGGCCGGGTCCTCGATGACGACGGTCACCCCGGGGCCCGTGGCGGCCACACTTCCCACCAGGATCGACAGCGCGGCCAGCCGGGCGCGCGCGTTGTCGATGGCGGCCTGATCGGAGGAGCCGGAGGCCTCCAGCGAGGACAGAGTGCGCTGCAGCTCAACGACTTCGGTGTTCAGCGCGGCCTCGCGCTGCTGCAGCGAATCCAGCAGCACCACCAGATCGGCCGGGCGCGCCGACTCCAGCGCGTCGCCGCTGTCGGTCTGGCGGACCTGGGTGACGATGGCGGCGCCGAGCGCCACACACAGCGCCACCGCGAGCACCACGAACAGCCGCTCCGAACGCGACCGCGCCGCAGGCTCTTCGGGCAACTCGTGGCGGCCGTGCGGCTCGGGGTCGGGCTGGTTCATGGCGGCCCCCTCAGGCCCCGAACAGCCGGCGCCGCAGCGCGGCGGCGTTGCCGAAGATGCGGATACCGAGCACCACGATGATCGCGGTGGACAGCTGCGTGCCGACGCCGAGTTGGTCACCGAGGTAGACGATCAGCGCGGCCACCAGCACGTTGAACACGAACGAGATCACGAACACCTTGGCGTCGAAGATCCGCTCCAGGTACGCGCGCAGACCCCCGAAGACCGCGTCGAGGGCCGCGACCACGGCGATCGGCAGGTACGGCTCGACGCCCTCCGGGACGCTGGGCTGGAACACCAACCCGAGCACGATGCCGACCACCAGCGCGGCGATGCCGATCAATTCCGGTCCCCCTTCGTCGTCCGTGCGTTTCCGGTCACCGCGGCTCGGTCCTCGCGAAGGTGACCTCCCGCACGGTGCCGGCCGGGATGGCCAACCCCTCGCCGGCGCTCACGGTCACGCCGACACCATAGGAGGTTTCCAGCAGCCGTAGCCGCCGCAACCCCGTACTGCGGTCGAAGTTCTCGGCCATGGTGTTCGGCGGGCCGATCGCCAGGATCTCGTACGGGCTGGTGATGGGGCGGTTGTCCACCAGGATCGCGCCGCCGGCCTGCCGGATGGTCACGTTGGGCCCGATCCGCACCCCGCCGACCGAAATCGCCTCTGCGCCACTGCCCCACAGCGAGTTGACGGTCAGCTGCAGGTCGCGGTCCAGGATCACCTGCTGACTTCCCGGCAGCCGCTGCTTGGAGACGTCGGTGAGGTCGCGCGCGGCCCCCGGGTCGGTCACGGTGATGGTCAGCCCGGGGCCGATGACCGCCGAACCGGCCGCCGCCAGGCCGAGGGTGTCGAGCTGGTCGAGCAGCTGATTGCCCTCGGCGTCGTCGGCCAGCTGCCGGCGGGCGACCTCGTCCACCTCGGCCACCAGGGCGTTGCGCCGGGTGGTGAGCTCATCGGCGCTCGCCGAGGTCGACTTCACCGATTCGGCCAGCGCGCGCTGCGTCGCCGACACGCCGGGGGCGGTGGAGCGCGCCTGCGCCATCGCCGCGGCGAACACCGCGGCGATCAGCAGGGCCGCCAGCGCCTGCCAGGCCCAGTCGCCGCGGCGGCGTGGCCCGGAATCGGTGCGCGCGGCCGCGGCCGCGGCGTAGCCGGGGTCGAGATGTTCGGACAGCAGCGAGCGCAGCAGCGACGGCACCGGCAGCTTCTGCACCCCGCGGGCCTGCCCGGCCGACAGTCCCGCCCGCGGCTCGTAACCGCCGAGCGCGTAGCCGGCGGGCTTGCGCTCGGGGTCGGTCACCGCGGCACCCGGGGTAGCTGTCGCACCACCATGGCGACCTGGATCAGGTAGAGCACGAACGACCACAGGTACATCCCGATCCCCCAGATCAGGAAACCCCAGCCGCAGGCGCCGATGACATTGCTCCACAACGCATCCCACTGACCCAGCAGGATCAGCGGGAACGCCGACATCAGGGCGAAGGTGGCCGCCTTGCCGATGTAGGTGACCGGCAGCGCCGTGAGCCCGCGACTGCGCAGCACCGGCAGCATCGCGGCCAGGATTCCGTCGCGCGCCAGCAGCAGCACGATGATCCACCACGGGATGAGGCCCGCCACCGCGAACACGATCGGGATGACGATCATGTACAGCCGGTCGACCGCGGGGTCCAGCAGCTCGCCCAGCCGCGAGGACTGGTTCATCACCCGCGCGATCTTGCCGTCGGCCCAGTCCGAGGCGCCGCTGATCATCAGCACCGCCACGGCCCACCCGTAGGACTGCGTGCCCAGCAGCAGGTACACGAAGACGCCGATGAGCACCAGGCGCACAACGCTGAGCACGTTGGGAACGGTCAGAACCCGATCCCGCGCATCCCCCGCGTCCATGGCCCCTAACCTAGTTGGCCGCAATCAGCGGAACACCCCAGGCAGGCTCAGAGCCGACAGCGTGTCGTCCTGGAGCGGGTTGTCGTGCACCATGTACGTCCACGTCGAGGTGGGGCGGGCGAGCTTGGACAGGTCCAGGCCCGGTTCGTCCTCGAGCACGTTGGCCGTCTCGAAGGTCTGCTGGGCGGCCTCGATGGCGTCGGCGGCCAGCGATCCGAACGCGTCGACGGCCATCCGGTGGAACTCGTCGAGCGGGTTCTGCCGGCCCAGCGCCCGCAGGTGGATGCTCTCCCGGATGTCGGCGAGGAAGGCCTGGTGGTCGGCCCAACCGCGGTCCAGGTGGTAGAGCATGATCAGCCGGCAGATCCGCTCGAGTTCGTCCTCGGACACCGCTTCGGCGAGTTCCTCGTAGCGCTCCGGCGCGCGTTCCTTGAGTTCCTCGCGGGCCGTGGGCGTGGACAGCAGCGTGTTGCGCCGGTCGACGATGATCGCCCGCTGCTGGGCGACCAGCTGGTTGTACCGCCAGGTGTTGGCGTGCACGTCGAGCAGCCGGCCCTCGGCCACCCGCTGGGCGTGGTCGATCAGCGAGGCGGCCTTGGCATTGGTGATGCGGCCCTCGTCGTCGGTCTCGGTGGGCAGCTTGCCGGGCTCGAGGTGGCTGGCCACCACCTCGTCCTCCCAGCTGGCGAAGAACACCGAGGAGCCCGGATCGCCCTGGCGCCCGGCGCGGCCGCGCAGCTGATTGTCGAGCCGTTCGGTGGTGTGCCGGCCGGTGCCGACGACGTGCAGGCCGCCGAGCTCGGCCACCGTCTTCTCGTCGTCGTGTTCGCGACCGTCGGTGCCCCCGAGCCGGATGTCGGTACCGCGCCCGGCCATCTGGGTGGACACCGTCACGGCGTTCAGCTTGCCGGCCTCGGCGATCACCGCGGCCTCCTCGGCGTCGTTCTTGGCGTTGAGCACCACCGCGGGCACCCCGCGCTTGACCAGCCGCTCGTGCAGTTCCTCGGACTCGGCGACGTCGTGGGTGCCGACCAGCACCGGCCGCCCGGTGGCGTGCACCTCGGTGATGTGGTCGATGATCGCGTCCATCTTGGCCGCGGCGGTGATGTAGACCCGGTCAACTTCGTCCTCGCGGATGTTCGGGGTGTTCGGCGGGATCGGCGACACGCCCAGCTTGTAGAACTGCCGCAGCTGCTCGCCGGCGGCCAGCGCGGTGCCGGTCATCCCGCACACCCTCGGGTAGCGGTTGATCAGCGCCTGCACGGTGATGGTGTCGAGCACCTCGCCGGTCTCGGTGGTCTCGATGCCCTCCTTGGCCTCGACGGCGGCCTGCAGGCCGTCGGGCCAGCGCTGCAGCTGAGCGATGCGGCCGCGGGAGGCGTTGATCAGGCGCACCGCCCCGTCTCGGATGATGTAGTGCACATCGCGTTCGAGCAGCACGTGCGCGTGCAGCGCGACGTTCACCTCGGTCAGCGTGGTGCCGACGTGTTCCTCGGAGTACAGGTCGATGCCGCCGAGGGCCTTCTCGACCTTCTGGGCGCCGGCCTCGGTGAGGTGGATGTTGCGCCGGTCGCTGTCGGAGTCGTAGTGCTCCCCCGGGGTCAGCGAACCGACCAACTCGACGATCTCGAGGCGCGGGGTCTCGCGGTGGGTGGTGCCGGCCAGCACCAGCGGCACCAGCGCCTCGTCGACGAGGACCGAGTCGGCCTCGTCGATCAGCGCGACGTCGGGCTTGGGCGACACCAGATCGGCGACGTCGGTGACCAGCTGATCGCGCAGCACGTCGAAGCCGATCTCGTTGACCGAGGCGTAGGTGACGTCGCAGGCGTAGGCGGCGCGGCGCTCCTCGGCCGTGGAGTTCTCGGTGAGCCAGCCGACGGTGAGCCCCATGGCCTCGAGCAGCGGGCCCATCCATTCGGCGTCGCGGCGGGCCAGGTAGTCGTTGACCGAGATGACGTGCACGTGCCGGCCGGCCAGCGCGTAGCCGGCCGCGGCGATCGCGCCGGCCAGCGTCTTGCCCTCACCGGTGGCCATCTCGACGACGTCGCCGGCCAGCATCCGCAGGGCGCCCTGCAGCTGCACATCGAAGGGCCGCAGCCCGGTGGCCCGCTCGGCGGCCTCCCGGGCGATGGCCAGGAACTGCGGGATGTCCGACGACTCGGCCAGATCGCCGAGGGCCAGCAGCTGGGCGGCCTTGCGCAGCTGCTCGTCGTCGAGGCCGGCGGCCTTGGCGTCGAACTCGGCCGAGGCGTTGACCTCGTTCATCGAACGGACCTGGATCTTCTCCGAACTCGCGCCCAGGAGCTTCCAGAAGCGACCGCTCAGGCGTCCGCCGGTCTTGGCGCCGGCTCTTGTTTCAGTCTTGGAGGTGCGTGCCACAGGTTCACGGTACGCGGGCGCGCCGCGGCTGCGGCCCGCTGGTCCGCCGGTCAGGCCAGGTTGGAGCGGCGCGGGTAGGCCACCGTGGGATCGGTCAACGTGTTGACGACGGCGGGCAGCCCGGACTCGAAGGCCCGGCGCAGCGCGGGGCGCAGTTCCGCGGGCGCCGACACCAGCTCGCCGTGTCCGCCGAGGGCGGCCACCACCTGGTCGTAGCGGGTGCCCGGGCGCAGGTCGGCGACCACCGAGTAGCCGTACAGCATTTCCATCGGGTGCTTCTCCAGCGCCCAGATGCCGTTGTTGCCGATCACCGAGACCACCTGGACACCGTGGCGCACCAACGTGTCCCACTCCATCCCGGAGAAGCCGAAGGCGCCGTCGCCCTGCAGCAGCACCACCTGCCGGTCCGGGCGGGCCAGCTTGGCGGCCAGCGCGTAACCCGGTCCCGACCCCAGACAGCCGAACGGCCCGCTGTCGAGCCAGGCACCCGGCACGTAGCTGTCGATGACACGCCCGGCGTACGAGCCGAAGTCGCCGGCGTCGATGACGACGATGGCGTCGCGGTCCAGCATCGGGCGCAGCTCGGCGTAGACCCGCATGGGGTGCAGCGGGGCCCGTTCGTCGGCCAACTCGGCGGTCTCGCCGGCGCGGACGGTGGTCTCGGCCTCGCGCAGCGCGCCGATCCACTCCTCGTGGTCGCCGCCGCCCCCGGAGCCCAGGGCGGCCAGGATCCTCGGCAGGTCGCCGTAGAGTTCGGCGGCCACCTCGCGGGGATGCGCGCGCTCGGGCCGCACCCGGTCGGCGACGATCAGCGCGGTCTCGGGGCCGAACACCGCGCCGAATCCCAGCCGGAAGTCCATCGGGACCCCGACCACCACGGCGACGTCGGCGCCGCGCAGCGCCTCGGAGCGGGCCCGGGAGAACGCCAGCTCGTGGTCGGCCGGCACCGCGCCGCGGGCCATCCCGTTCATCAGCACCGGGATCCGCCGCGACTGCGCCAGCGCCAGCAGCTGCTCCTCGGCCCGGCCCCACCACACGTTCGTGCCGGCCATGATGACCGGTCGCCGCGCGGCGGCCAGCAGGTCGACGGCGCGCTGCAGCTGATCGGGCTCGGCCGTGGCCGGGGCGCGGGCCACGGTCAGCGCCCCCGGACCGCCGGCATCGGCGGCGGTGCCGAACACGACGTCCATCGGGAAGTCGATGAAGGCCACTCCCGACGGCGCCGACACCGTCGCCAACAGGGCCTCGTCGACCATCGCGGCCACCGCGTCGGGCGCGGGAGCCGTTGCGGCATAACGGGTCAGCGGCGCGACGAACGGGACGTGGTCGATCTCCTGCAGCGAGCCCATGCCCCAGCGTGCCGCGGGGGCGCGCCCGCCGAGCACCAGCATGGGCGACTGATTCTGTTGGGCGGCGCCGATCGCGCTCATCCCGTTGGTGACGCCCGGTCCCGCGGTCAGCGCCGCGACCCCTGGCACCCGGGTGACCTTGGCCCAGCCCTCGGCGGCGAATGCCGCGGTCTGCTCGTGGCGGGTGTCGATCAGCCGCACGCCTTCGCTGCGGCAGCCGTCGTAGAGGGAGAACAGGTGTCCGCCGGACAGCGTGAACATGGTGTCGATGCCGTTGGCCCGCAGCCGTCGGGCGATCAGTTGACCGGCGTGCACGGGATTCGCGGGAGCGTCGGTGCTCATGGCGGCAGCCTAATCACCCGTTTCGGCGCGCGGCGTCGCCGCGGGGACGTTGCTGCGGTAGCTTCGCCGCAGAGATTTCGCGGCGGCAGGCGTCGTCGGGGTGGATGAGGCAGGAGACGTCGCTGGTGAACGCGTTGGAACCGTTCTCCCCCAGCCTGAACTGGGGGCAGGAACTCGTCACGTCGTTGATGTGGATTGCGAAGGGCTGGGCGATTGCGGCCGCGTGCACCTTCGCGTTCGTGTTCCTGATCGTCAAGTTCACCCGGTGGGGCCGGCAGTTCTGGCGGATCACCAGCGACTACTTCACCGGCCCGGGGAGCGTGCTGGTGTGGCTGTGGCTGGCGGCGTTGCTGCTGTCGGTCACCGCCGGGGTGCGGTTGTCGGTGTTGTTCAGCTTCCAGGGCAACGACATGTACTCGGCCGTCCAGATCGCGGTGCAGGGCATGGCCGCCGGCGACGAGGCGGTGGAACAGTCTGGTGTCAGCGGCTTTTGGGCCGCGTTGTGGATGTTCGCGCTGCTGGCCACGCTGCACGTGGCCCGGATCATGCTGGACCTGTTCATGACCCAGCGGTTCATGCTGACCTGGCGGGCCTGGTTGACCGACCGCCTGACCGAGGACTGGCTCGATCACCGCGCCTACTACCGGACGCGGTTCATCGACGACACGATCGACAACCCAGATCAGCGCATCCAGGCCGACATCGACATCTTCACCGCCGGCGTCGGACCGCTGCCCAACGTGCCCACCAACCTGAGCACCAGCACGCTGCTGTTCGGCGCGGTGTCCTCGATCATGTCGGTCATCTCGTTCACCGCGATCCTGTGGAACCTCTCGGGCGAGTTGACGTTCCTGGGCATCACCATGCCGCGGGCGATGTTCTGGGTGGGCCTGCTGTATGTGTTCATCGCGACGGTGATCGCGTTCTGGATCGGCCGCCCGCTGATCCTGCTGAGCTTCAACAACGAGAAGTTCAACGCCGCCTTCCGGTACGCGCTGGTGCGCCTGCGCGACGCCGCCGAGTCGGTGGCCTTCTACCGCGGCGAACTCGCCGAGAAGCTGCAACTGAGCCGGCGGTTCGAACCCGTGGTGGACAACTACAAGCGCTACATCAACCGGAACATGGGCTTTCTGGGCTGGAACCTGTCCATCAGCCAGATCATCGTCCCGCTGCCCTGGCTGCTGCAGGCCCCGCGGCTGTTCGCCGGCGAGATCCGGTTCGGCGACGTGACGCAGAGCGCGACGGCATTCAGCGAGATCCAGAACGGGTTGTCGTTCTTCCGGAACTCCTACGACAGCTTCGCCGGCTGGCAAGCGGCGATCATCCGACTGCACGGCCTGGTGGTGTCCAACGAGCAGGGCCGGGCGCTGCCGTCGTTGACCGTGGAGCCCAGCGCGGCGGCCCTCGTCGAACTCGACGAGGTCGAGGTCCGCACGCCCGATGGCAAGCAGCTGATCGACCCGGTGGACCTGCGCCTGGACGTCGGCGACACCCTGATCGTCAGCGGCAAGTCCGGCACCGGGAAGACCACCCTGCTGCGCAGCCTCGCGCAGCTGTGGCCGTACACCACCGGCACGCTGCGCTGCCCGTCGGGAACCAACGAGACCATGTTCCTGTCGCAGCTGCCGTATGTGCCGCTGGGCGATCTGCGCGGGGTGGTGTCCTACCCCAGCGGCCCCGGCGAGATTCCGGACGAGGAACTGCGCGCGGTGCTGGGCCGGGTCGCGCTGCCGCAGCTGGCCGACCGCCTCGACGAGGTGCACGACTGGGCCAAGGTGCTCTCGCCCGGCGAGCAGCAGCGGGTCGCGTTCGCCCGGATCCTGCTGACCAGGCCGAAGGCGGTGTTCCTGGACGAGGCCAGCTCGGCGCTCGACGAGGGGCTGGAGTTCATGCTCTACCAACTGGTGCGCGACGAGCTGCCCGACACCGTGCTGATCAGCGTCGCGCACCGGGCCACCGTCGCCCAGCACCACGAGCAGCGCCTGGAGTTGCTCGGCGGCGGCGCGTGGCGGCTGGGCCGGATCGAGGACCCGGCGGCGCCGGTGTCCTGACCTAGGTGACCTATTAGGTGACCTAGGAGCGGGCCGCGGTCGCCAGCGCGGCCGCGTGCGCGCCGGCCCGGCGGCCGAAGAACGAGCCCTCGCCGAGCTGGGTGCCGCTGGCGTAACCCTTGCCGTCCTGCGCGATGTTCGACGCGCAGGCACCGGCGGCGTAGAGGCCGCGCACCGCCGTGCCGTCCGCGCGCAGCACCTCGCCGTCCAGCGACACCGCCAGCCCGCCCATGGTGAACCCCGAGTACATCGCGCGCCCGAGGGACAGATCGAAGGCCGCCCACGGCCCGGTGTCCTGGGCCGCAACGTATTCGGGCTGCTTGTGGAAGTCCGGGTCGACGCCGGCGGCGGCGTTGTCGTTGTAGCGCTGCAGCGTGGCGACCAGGTTGCCGGCCGGGATCCCGAGGGCCTCCTCCATCTCGGCCACGGTCTCCCAGCCGTCGATGAACTTGATCAGCGGCATCTCCGGCATCTGCATGTGAGCCTCGTCGACGATCAGGTAGGCGGTCTGATCGGGCTGCTCGAGCACGAAGGCCGAGGTGCGCGAGTGGTAGGAGTCCTCGGCGACGAAGCGCTGACCGTCGGAGTTCACGATGATGCCGGTCAGCAGGATCTCCGGCGGATACGCCGCGGCCGTGATGAACAGTTGGTCAAGGCTTTTCGCGACGCCGCCGGCCGAAACCCCCAGCCGGATGCCCAGCCCGTCGTCGTTCGGGTTGCCCAGGATGTAGGGCGCCACCAGGCCGTGGCTCTTGGTGCGTCGCGGCTGCCCCAGCGCCGGGGTGTGCTCGGCCACCATCTCGGGATTCATCGCGAAGCCGCCGGCGGCGATGATCACCGCGTCGGCCTTGACCGCGCCGGTCTCGCCGAAGTGCTTCCAGGTCGCGCCCACCACGGCGCCGTCGTCGTCGACCACCAGACCGGTCGCGCCGGTCTCGTAGCGGAACCGCACGCCGAGTTCCTCGGCCCGCTTCAGCAGCAGGTCGATGACCATGGCCGCACCGCCGAGTTCACCGGGCACCGGCACGGAGTGCCCGCGCGGGGCGGGCTTGGCCTGTTCGAGGAACGGCCACACCTTCTCGTTGCCGGTGTAGGACAACCCCTCGGTGCCCGGGGGCACCACGACCTTGCCCGGGTAGTAGCTGCGTTCGAACTGGAAACCCAGGGCCTCCAGCCAGTTGAAGTGCTCGACGCTGCCCTCGCAGTAGGCGCGGATCTTCTCGTGGTCGGGATCCTGGGCGACGGCGACGAGGTACTTGTACATCTCCTCGGGTGTGTCGTCGTGCCCGGTGGCTTGTTGCACGGCGGTGCCGCCGCCGAGGTAGAAGTGGCCGCCGGCCATCGAGGTGGTGCCGCCGCCGGCGGCGGCCTTCTCCAGCACCAGCACTGTCGCACCGGCCGCGGCCGCGGTGACGGCCGCGCAGCCCCCGGCAATGCCGAAGCCGACGACCAGCACGTCGACGCCGTCGGTGGCCTCGGCCCACCCGGCGATGTCAGCGGCGTTGGTGGTGGGCGGGATCTCGGTGCTCACGCTTGCTCCTGGACAGCAGTCTGGACACTAATACTCATCGGGTCGCAGAATAGCCCAGGATGGCCCGCCGACGGCAGAACCCCCGGTAGATCACCGAAGATCAGGGCCGCGGCGGCACGCTGAACACGTTCTAGTTCGGCGCGGGTGGGTCAGGCGGCGGGAATGAACGCGGCGGTGTTGACCACGCCGACGTCCTCGCGGATCTGATCGGAGGTCGACTGCCACGACACGGCGGCCGGGAACCCACCCCAGGTGCTGTTGAAGATCCCGATGATCACCGCGCGCGGGCCGTCGACCACGTAGACCGGACCGCCCGAGTCGCCCTGCTGGCTCACGACGCCGTCGGCCATGGTGAACCAGCCGTTGTTGACGGCCTTGACCGTGCCGCAACTCTCGCCGGTGACGACGCCGAAGTGGCAGACCGGCTGGCCGACCTGCGGCAACCGGCCGGGTTCGGCGGCCAGTTGGCGGCCCCCGGGCATCACGTCGTTGACCGCGACCTCGGGACTGAGCACGATCGCGCCGTAGTCGGCGATCAGGTCGTCGGTGCGCACGGTCGCGCCGTTGGGGGTGTTGTCGCGGAAGGCGGCCAGGTTGCCGATCACATTGCCCTGCACATCGGAGACGGCGCCGTTGCCCCGGCAGTGACCCGCGGTGAATGCGACCCGACGGCCCGGGTCGACGAATCCGAGGGTGCAGACGTTCTTGCCTTGGCGGATCTCCATGCCGGGATGGACGAGCACCCCCGGGTTCGCGCCGGCCGGGATGGCCGGCAGCGCCAGCAGCAGCGCGCCGAGTGCCGACGCCAATAAGACCGACCAGACGGCCATCAAGCCAGACCACCGAGTATTGGGTCGCATGCCAGCTCCGATCGGTCGGGGCCGGAGATGCAATCCGGCCGGTGTCAATTGACTTACCCAGTTATCGGCACATCGTGATGTCATCGTTACTGACGCGCCACCAGCTAGGTACCCAAACGGCCGAATCGGTATGCCTCCCGCAAGCAACAGCGGCCCGATCCGTCCAGGACCGGGCCGCCGCGGCGAGTGGACTGATCAGTCCGGAATGGTCAGCACCTGACCGGGATGAATCAGATCCGGGTTGGCGACGCCGCTGGCGTCAGCAATCCGCTGATATTTGCTGCCGTCGCCGTAGAAGCGCTCGGCGATGGCCCACAGGGTGTCCCCGGAGGCCACCGTGTAGGTCCGCGGAGCCGCCGGCGCCGGCGGAGGCGGCGGCGGGGTGGGCGTCTCGGCCGCGGCCGGGGTTACCTCGGGATGCGCAGCGGGTGCGGCGGCCGGTTCCGGGGCCTTCTCCGGCGGCGGGGCGTCGGTGGTGTCGGTCTTGGAGGACCACACCGCGTCATCACCCGAGTACAGCACCAGGTTGCGGTCGTCCTGCAACACCAGCTTGACGTTCTTCTTGCCCTTGGTGTCGGAGTGCCAGATCGGCTTGTCCGCCGTGTAGAGCACGAAGTTGCCGTCCTTCTGGACCTCGGCGCGAACCACGTCCTGGCCGTTGGTCGCAGTGGCCCAGACCGCTTCGCCCCGCGCGGCGAGCACCAAGTTGCCGTCGTCCTGCAGGGTCAGCGTGTAAGCGCCGTTCTTGGAAGTCAGCGACTCCCCCTTCGAAAGCTTCTGCCCTTCGGCGAGACTGTCTCCCACGTGCATCCTCTTCTCTTGGAGTGATTCGGTGATCTGCCGGGGAGCATCGGTGGTCATGGTGCACCGCACCGATCCGGCCATCGGTGAGCTTACTGATCGGTCATTTGCTAGGAAAGCTTTCCACTCGCCGGGATCGCCTGCCTCAGGAATCGAAGCCCAGCCCCAGCCGGTCCAGGGCGCGCAGGAGCACGTTGCGCCGGCCCGCGCGGTGATCGGCCCGGTCCAGCGACCATCGGGTGGCCTGGATGCCGATACTGGCCAACGGTTCGGGCGGGAACGGCAGCGGCGTGGTGCGGACCATCTCCAGACGGCTGCGCTCTGTTTGCCGGCCGTTCACCAAATCGAGGCAGACGTCGGCGCCGAAACGCGCCGCGGCGACCCCGAGCCCGGTGAATCCGTTGACGTAGGCGACGCGGCCGCCGTGCGCCGATCCCCAGTGCGCGCAGAACCGGGTGTTGGTGTCGATGGCGCCGGCCCAGCGATGCGCGAACCTGACATCCGACAGCTGCGGGAAGGTCAGGAAGAAATGCGCCGCCAGCCGCCGGTAGCTCGCGGGCCGGTGTTCGTAGGCCGGGTCCACCCGGCGGCCGAAGTGGTAGACCGCGTCGTAGCCGCCCCACACGATCCGGTTGTCCGCGGACAGCCGGTAGTAGTGGAACTGATTGCCGCTGTCGCCCACCCCCTGCCGGCCCGTCCACCCGATCCGGTCCAACTGCTGGGCGCTCAGGGGTTCGGTGGCCAGCACGTAGTCGTACACCGGCACGGTGTGCAGCCGATTACGGCGCAGCAGGCTGGGAAACACGTTGGTCGCCAACACCACTCGCTCGGCGATGAGGTCGTGCCCGGCGGCCTCGACATGGATGCCGGACCCGACCGACCGCAGCGAGGTGGCCGCGGCGTGCTCGTAGATGCTCACCCCGGCGTCGGCGCAGGCGCGGGCCAGTCCGACCGCCAGCTTGGCCGGGTTGACCAGTGCACAGGTGTCGGGTTCGAACAGCCCGGCCAGATAGGTCGGCGACGACAGCTTGGCGCACACCTGCTCGCGGTCCAGGAACTGCCCCTCACTTGCATCGGCGGCCGCGCGCAGCCATTCGACCTGATGCGGTTCGACGGCGACCGACAGCATGCCGGTGCGTTCCCACTCGGCATCGATGCCCAGGCGCTCGATCTCGTCCTGCATGCCGTTGAGGTTCTCGAGGCCCAGGGCCTGGAGTTCGGCGAGCTCGTCGGGCCAGCGTGAGCGTCCGTTCTCGGTGCCGTGGGTCAGGCTGGCGTCGACGAATCCCCCGTTGCGCCCCGAGGCGGCCCAGCCGATCCGGTCGGCCTCGATCAGCACGATGTCGGCCGACGGATCCTGCTGCGCGGCATGCAGTGCGGTCCACAGACCGGTGTAGCCGCCACCGACCACCAGCAGGTCGCACCGCAGCGGGCCGGCCGGCGCGGGGAACTCCGGGCGCGCCGGGCCGAGTTCGTCGAGCCACATCGAACCGAAGGCCGAATCGGCCAGCGACCGATCGATCAGCCGGGGATCGACGTGACGGTCAAAGACGGTCTGCACAGTCTCGCTAGCGTACGGGCAGCGCCGGGCCCCGGCAGGGATTCGGCCAAGCTGGGAGGGCGGTCACGACGCGAGGTCGGCGGGCTCCGCGACGCGGGGTTGCGGCGCCCAGCCGGGCGGGCCGAAGACGTAGCCGAGGCGGTCGCGCAGCCGGGGCGCGGCCCGCACGTCCCGGGCGATGGCCGCGTACTCGTGGGTCTGCAGCTTCCAGATGTTGAAGGTGTCCACCGGCTTGGTCAGGCCGTAGTTCGGGCGGAACAGTTCGGGCTGGAAGGTGCCGAACAGCCGGTCCCACAGGATCAGGATGCCGCCGTAGTTCTTGTCCAGGTATTCCGGATCCCGACCGTGGTGCACCCGGTGGTGCGACGGCGTGTTGAAGACGAATTCGAAAGGACGCCAGAGCTTGTCGATGCGTTCGGTGTGCACCCAGAACTGGTAGATCAGGCTCAGCGAGAACGCGAAGAAGACCATCCAGGGCGGGACACCGAACAACGGCAGCGGCAGCCAGACCAGGATCTCGCCGCTGTTGTTCCACTTCTGCCGCAGCGCGGTGGCGAAGTTGAAGTACTCGCTGGAGTGGTGCGCCTGATGGGTCGCCCAGACCAGCCGGACCCGGTGGGCCATCCGGTGATAGAGGTAGAAGCCGAGGTCGACGCCCACGATCGCGATCACCCAGGTGTACCACTGCGTGGCCGACAACTGCCAGGGCGCGACGTAGGCGTAGAGGGCCGCGTAGCCGAGCAGCGCCAGGAACTTCCAGGCCGCCATCGTGGCCACCGACACCAGGCCCATCGACACGCTCGCGACCGCGTCGCGGCGGTGGTAGCCGCCCGACGGCGGCCGCGTGCCGGCCGGGACCTGCTCGAGTTTGCGCGCCGCGACCCATTCCAGGATCAGCAGCAGCACGAAGAACGGGATCGCGAACAGCACCGGGTCGCGCATCTGCGGCGGCAACACCGTGAGCGCGTCGGACACCCAGTGGAAAAGGCCCTGCACGACGGCGATTCTAGCCGCCCCGCGGCGGCTTGTTCAACATAGTGTCAGTAGCGCCCGCGGCGGAGCGATCAGCGGAAACTCAACACCTCGTCGCCCCACGCGGCCCGGATCTCGCGATCCAGGTCCTCGACCACCGAATCCTCGCGGTCGATGAGCAGCGTCGCGCGGTCCTCGGGGGTGAACCGGCGCCACGGCTCCCCCGCCGGCCCCACCGGTTCCTGACCGCGCGCGAAGTTCACCCAGCGACCCTGGATGCGATCCGACAGCGTCCGGCCGGCCTTGAGACCGCCCAGCTTGAACGTGACGTCGCGCGAGCCCATCACCAGATTGCCCCACACGTAGGGCAATTCGGTGGCGTGCGCCGCGCCGAGACGCAGCACGCGCAGCATCGTCGTCGCCCAGTCGAAGCGGTAGAGGTACACCGGCGCGACGGCGCTGTGCCCCTCGGCCAACCACAGGGTCGGCATCCGGAAACCGACGTCGCGGGCCACGTGCAACCCCCGCGCCCGGGGCCGCACCCCCGGGTAGGCCGCCTCGATCTCCTCGTCGGTGGGGATGGCGAGTTCGGGCTGCTCGGTGGCGATCTCGTCGAACATCGTCCGGATGGTCTTCGGCGCGATGGGCATCAGCGGCGACTTCATCCAGCGGAACAGCGCCGCCTCGTCGCGGTTGGTGCCGATGATCAGCGGCACCGGGTGCGAACGGCCCTCCCGGGCGAGTTTGATCGGATAGTCCGGGATCAGGTCGCCGTCGACGATCGGCGCGAAGGCCAACGTGCCCGGCGTGCTGCTCGGCACGTGATCGAAGACCTCGTAGGAAGCCTCGACCAGGGCCTCCACCGGTACCGAGCGCGCCTCGTCGACGCTCACGCCCAGTCGGCGCAGCAGCATCTCGGCCACCCGTCGGCCCCGTTCCCCGTCGTAAGCCGAAGTGGCGGGCGAACTCTGGGCAATCGCGCGATGGAACAGCCCGGCGGCCGCGGGCGCGGTCAACAGGGTGGTGACGATCCCCGCGCCGGCCGATTCCCCGAACAGGGTCACCTGCTGCGGGTCGCCGCCGAAGCGGGCGATGTTGTCCTGGACCCACTGCAGGGCCAGCACGGCGTCGCGGATGCCGACATTGGTGTCGAACTGCTCGGCGCCGCCGAGGCCGCCGAGTTCCAGGAAGCCGAACGCCCCGAGCCGATAGTTGATCGAGACGACGACGACGTCGCGGGCCGCCAGCGACCGGCCGTCGTAAAGCGGTTGACTCGACGCGCCGAGCAGGTAGGCCCCGCCGTGCAGCCAGACCATGACCGGTTTTGCGGCCCCGCCGGCCGGCGCATCGGAGGACATTTGGGAGGGCGCCCACACGTTGACGAACAGGCAGTCCTCCGAGGACCGGGTGCCGGTCCCGAGCGGGACGGGGCTGTCCGGCTGGGGGCAGACCGCCCCGTAAAGGGTGGCGTCGGCGATCTCGGTCCACGGTTGCGGCGGCCGCGGGGCGCGCCACCGCAACTCGTCGACCGGCGGTGCCGCGTAACGGATGCCCTTCCAGGCGGCGACGGTGCCGTCGTCGGTGCCCCGGACCGGGCCGTACACGGTCTCGATGATCGGATAGCTACGCACGCGCACTTTCGCCGCGGTCATCTGGTCACTCCTTTGCGGTCGACGCCCGACCGCCCATGTTACTCGCCGGTACGATACGGACTCGCTGGTCGCGGCGGGTCTATCCTGTCCCCCGTGCGCAAATGGGCGCTGCTGAGCGCAGCGATCGCGACCGAGGTGACCGGAACGCTGGCCTTGCGGGCATTCCAGGATCACGCCGGTTTCCTGGCCCTCGTGATCCCCGCCTACCTGGGTTCGTTCCTGCTGCTGGCCCTGGTGCTGCGCACCGGCATGCCGGTGGGCGTGGCCTATGGCATCTGGGGCGCGTGCGGCACCGCGCTGACCGCGGCGCTGGCCACGGTGATCTTCGCCGATCCGTTCACCGCACCCATCGTGATCGGGATCGGGTTGATCATCGCCGGGGTGCTGCTCATCGAGTTCGGTAGCCACCGCGCCCAGACCCAGCGCGCGGCGGTATCGGCCTGATGGGGTGGTCCTGATGTGGTGGGCACTGGCGGGCGCGATCGCCATCGAGGTGCTCGCCACCCTCGCGCTGCGCGCCTCCGACGGGCTGCGCAAGCGGTGGTGGGCGATCCCGGTGGTGCTCGGCTACGTCGCCTCGTTCGCGCTGCTGTCGGTGTCGTTGTCGATGGGCATGCCGGTGGGCGTGGCCTACGGCGTGTGGTCGGCCAGCGGGGTGGCCCTGGTCGCGCTGCTGGCCCGGGTGCTGTTCGCCGAGGTGCTCACGCCGATGATGGTCGCGGGCATCGGTCTGATCATCGCCGGCGTGCTGACCATCGAGCTATTCGGCGCGCTCGGCTGAGGTCGTCGACCGCAGGGTCGCGGCCAGCAGCGCGATCCCGATCCCGGCGGCCACCACCAGCAGCAGGCTGACGCGCAGGCTGAGCGCGTCGGCCAGCACCCCGACCACCGCCGGCGACAGCAGGAAGCCGAACCGCATCATCCAGCTCACGATGGTCAACCCGGTGCCCGGACGCAGGCCCTCGACGTTGTCGGCGCCGTGGAAGGCCGCCGGGATCGCGGTGGCCACCCCCAGGCCCGCGAGCGCGAAGCCCAGGATGGTCATCGGCACGCTCGGCCACGCCAGCGCGGCGCCCATGCCGGCGGCGATCAGCAGGCCGCCGGTGCGCACCACCGTGCGTTCGGAGAAGCGGTCGACCAGCCGGTCCCCGAGCGTCCGCCCGACGAACTGCAGGCCGACCATGGCGATGAAGCCGGTGGCCGCCACCGCGGCAGGCGCCCCGAAGTCCTCCCGCAGATACACCGCCGCCCAGGAGCTTCCCGCGTCCTCGACGAACGCGCCGGCCAGCGCCAGGGCCGCCAGGGCGGCCACCGGAACCCAGACCGCCGGCGATCGGAGAGAGCCGCGCACCCGCTCCGACGTCGCCGCCGCGGTGGGCTCGGGCCCGGCGGGCAGGTGGCGGTAACACAGCAGGCACAGCGCCGCGACCACCGCCGCGGTGGCGCTCAGTTGCACCACCCGGTCGATGCGCAGCGCCATCGCCGCCGCGGCGATGCCGCCGCCGGTGACCGCGCCCACCGACCAGGTGGCGTGCAGGGAGTTGATGATCGAGCGGGAGTAGTCGCGCTGCACGATCAGCCCCGAGGCGTTCTGCGCCACGTCGGTGACGGCGTCGACCGCACCGGCGACGAACAGCGTCGCGGCGAACAATGCCGCCGAGGGCGCCGCCCCGGCCGCCACGGTCAGCGCCGCCAGCAGCAGGCTGCTGACGACGGCGGCCGGGGCCGCGCCGAAGCGGCGGATGATGCGCGCCGCCGCCCACCCGGCCAACAGCGCCCCGGTCGAGAACGCCGCCACCGACAGCCCCAGCAGCGTGTTGGTCAACTGCAGGTCGGCCTTGATCTCCGGGTAACGGGGCACCAGGTTGGCGAAGACCGCCCCGTTGGTCAGGAACAGCACCGCGACGGCGAACCTGGCCCGGCGGAGACGATCGGCACTCACCTGTCGATGGTGCACCATGATCCCCGGGGCCGCGTTGCGCCGCCGTCCCGCCGCGACATCGGCCGCCACTGCACGCAAGATGGACCCATGACCCCCACCGACGCCGTCCTGGCCGAACTCGCCGAACGCCACGGGGTGGCCACCGGGTACGACGACTGGACGGGCCGGCGCGTGGAGGTCCCCGAGTCGACGCTGGTGGCGGTGCTCGACGCCCTCGGTGTTGCGGCGGGCACGCCGGCCGAACGGGAGCGCGCGCTGGCCGCGGTCGATCGCGCGCACTGGTCGAGGCCGCTGCCGGCCACGGTGCTCGGGGTCGCCGGCCAGCCGGGTTCGTTCTGGGTGCACGTCAGCCACGGCGCTCCCGCCGAGGTCTGGCTGCGGCTCGAGGACGGCACGGTGCGCTCCGATCTGCGGCAGCTCGAAAACCACACCGCACCTTACGATCTCGATGGACGCCTGATCGGCGAGGCCACCTTCGCCCTGCCCGCGGACCTGCCGCTCGGTTACCACCGCATCTGGCTGCGCAGCGGCGAATTCGAGACCAGCGCCGCACTGATCGTCACCCCCGGCTGGCTCGGACTGCCGGCCCGGATGGGCCACACCCGGACCTGGGGACTGGCCACACAGCTCTACAGCGTGCGCTCGCAGCGGTCCTGGGGCGTCGGCGACTTGACCGACCTGACCGATCTGGCGGTGTGGTCGGCGTCCCGGCACGGGGCCGGCTACCTCGTGGTGAACCCGCTGCACGCCGCCGCCCCGACCCGGCCCATGGAACCCTCGCCGTACCTGCCCACCTCGCGGCGCTTCGTCAACCCGCTGTACCTGCGGGTCGAGGCCATCCCCGAATACGCCGAACTGCCCAAGCGCGGCCGCGTGCGTCGGCTGCGCGAGGAACTGTCCCGACGCACCGAGCGCGACGTCATCGACCGCGATGCGGTGTGGGCCGCCAAACGCAAGGCGCTGCGGCTGGTGCACCGAGTGCAGCGCTCGGCCGGCCGCGAACTGGCATACGCGGCCTTCCGGGCCCGGCGCGGTCCGGCGCTCGACGACTTCGCGACGTGGTGCGCGCTGGCCGAACGCTACGGCGACGACTGGCATCAATGGCCCGACCGACTGCAGGATCCACGCTCGGAGGCCGTCGCTGAGTTCGCCGAAAAACACGGCGCCACCGTCGATTTCCACCGCTGGCTGCAGTGGCAGCTCGATGAGCAGCTGGCCGCGGCGCAGACCTCGGCCCTGCAGGCCGGCATGGTGCTCGGCGTCATGCACGACCTGGCGGTCGGGGTGCACCCCAACGGCGCCGACGCCTGGGCCCTGCAGGACGTGCTGGCGCTGGGGGTCACCGCGGGCGCCCCGCCCGACGAGTTCAACCAGCTGGGCCAGGATTGGTCCCAGCCCCCGTGGCGGCCCGATCAGCTCGAGGAACAGGAGTACGGGCCGTTCCGCGAGTTGATCGCGCACGTGCTGCGCCACGCCGGCGGGGTGCGGGTCGACCACATCATCGGGTTGTTCCGGCTGTGGTGGATCCCCCGGGGCGCCGCACCGACGGAGGGCACGTACGTGCGCTACGACCACGAGGCGATGATCGGCATCCTCGCCCTGGAGGCGCAGCGCGCCGACGCGGTGGTCGTCGGCGAGGACCTGGGCACCGTGGAGCCCTGGGCGCGGGACTTCCTGCGCTCCCGCGGCCTGCTGGGCACCTCGATCCTGTGGTTCGAACTCGACCGCGACGGCGACGGCCGGCCGTTGCCGGCCGAGCGCTGGCGCGAATACTGCATGTCCTCGGTGACCACCCACGACCTGCCGCCGACGGCGGGCTACCTGGCCGGCGAACACGTCCGGATCCGCCTTGAGCTGGGCTTGTTGACCCGCTCGGCCGAGCAGGAGACCGCCGAGGACCGGCGCCAACAGCAGGCCTGGCTGGCCGAGTTGCGCAGGGTGGGCCTGCTCAGCACCGACCAGGCGGAGCCCGAGGCGGTGATCACCGCGCTGTACCGCTACCTGGGCCGGACCCCGTCGCGGCTGCTGGCGCTGGCGCTGCCCGACGCGCTCGGTGATCCGCGCACCCAGAACCAGCCCGGGACCACCGACGAGTACCCCAATTGGCGTGTGCCCCTTGGCGACTCGACCGGCAGCCCGATCCTGCTCGAAGAGGTGTTCACCGACCCGCGGGCCGCGGCGCTGTGCCAGACCCTGCGCCACGCAACGCGCAAATAGCTTAGGCTGCCGTCATGCCGTTATCCGGCGGTGCCGAGTTCGCGGGCTATACGATCATCCGCCCCCTGGGCGCCGGGGGGATGGGTGAGGTTTATCTCGCCCACCATCCGCGACTGGCCCGCCACGATGCACTGAAGGTGCTGACCGCCGCGGCCGCCGACGACCGCGAGTACCGGGAGCGGTTCGACCGGGAGGCCGACGTGGTCGCGAGCCTGTGGCATCCCCACATCGTCGGGGTGCACGACCGCGGCGACCACGACGGCAGGTTGTGGATCTCGATGGACTACGTCGAGGGCACCGACGCCGCCGCGATGATCGCCGGGCATCCGCAGGGGCTGCCGCCGGCCGAGGTGGCCGGGATCATCTCCGCGGTCGCCGACGCCCTCGACTACGCGCACGACCGTCATCTGCTGCACCGCGACGTGAAGCCGGCCAACATCCTGATCGCCCACCCGGGCACACCCGATCAGCGGATCCTGTTGGCGGACTTCGGGATCGCCCGCCGCGATGACGACACCAGCAGCCTGACCGCCACCAACATGACCGTCGGCACCGTCTCCTATGCGGCCCCCGAACAGTTGATGGGCGCCAAGCTGGACGGCCGCGCCGACCAGTACGCGCTGGCCGCCACCGCGTTCCATCTGCTCACCGGCGGTCCGCCGTTCCAGCACTCCAACCCCGCGGTGGTCATCAGCCAGCACCTGACCGCCTCGCCGCCGAAGTTGGCAGCCCGCCGGCCCGACCTCGCCCACCTCGACCCCGCGCTGTCCAAGGCGCTGTCGAAGGATCCGGCGCAGCGGTTCGACCGGTGCGTGGATTTCGCGCGCGCCCTCGGCCACCAGCTGGGCACCGAACCGACCGCCCCCGCCCTCGCGGTCAGCGCCCCGCACTCGCATCGGCAGGCGTCCGGTTCGCGGCCGTCGTGGCTGCGCCCGACCGTGCTGGTCCCCCTGGTGCTGGCGGTGTTGCTACTGGTGGCCGTGGCGTTCGCCGCCGGGGAGTTCATCGGTGTGCGGGAGGCCGGGCCCACCCACCCGACCACCAGCGAAACCCCCGGCTGACGCGGCGACGAACATCCGATGAACGGCACGGCGAGCGAACGCCGCGTGAAACACTTCGCCGCCCGGCGGCGATGAGTCCATAAGTTTCACAGGTGTCCCAACTGCGATATCTTCACTCCGCAGAACCGTTTGGAGGTCGTGCGTGAAGAAGCTTGCCCTGTTCGCCGTCGGTGTCAGTGCCGCCGTCTCGATGGCGGTGGTGGGTGCCACCCAGGCCAACGCGGCCCCGCCCGACGTCACCGGCGAGCCCTACGGCAAGGCCGTGGCCGTGCTGAAGAACCAGGGTTACCGGGCCATCTTCGGCGGCTCGATCGGCAACGACCTGCCCCAGTCGCAGTGCGTGGTGATCGCCCAGGAGTCCTCCGGCAAGGGCGCGCAGCGGCTGCGGCTGGACTGCAACCTGGCCCCCGGCCAGGAGCGGCCCGACGCGCCCAACACCCACCGCCTGGTGCCGCCCGGCGGTTCGATGCCCGGCGGCGTCGCCGGCAGCAACCCGTCGATGCCCGCCGACCAGGGCCAGCAGGGCGGGGCCCAGCGTCCCACGCCCGGCGCGGGCACCGTGACCGTCACGCCGCGGCCGGTCGGCTGACTCAGCCGCCGACCATGCCGTGCAGCTCGGCCAGCGTCCACGGCGCCGTGTCGTGGTGATCGCGATAGCCGAGCAGCGTGGGGGTGGGCCGGTCGAAACGGCCCACGAAGCCGCCCGCGCCGATCAGGATCTGCCCGCTCACCGCTGAGGCGAGGTCGCTGACCAGATAGGCGTACAGCGGCGCGACATACTCCGGCGGCGCCACATCGCGGGCGCCGTGCGTCGAGGCGTCGTCGAGCAGGCCCCGCCGATTGAGGTCGGTGATCTGCTGTTCGTAGTCGGGTCCGGTCGACAGCCGGGTCTTGGCGCCCGGGCACACCACGTTGGCCCGCACCCCGTGCTCGGCAAGTTCGGCCGCGATCGCCATGGTCAGGCCGTTGACCGCGCCCTTGCCGGCCGGGTAGCCGGTGCCGCCGTAGTCGCCGAGGAAGGCGAACGAGCTGGTGTTGACAATCGCCCCGGCGCCGCGGGCGACCATTCGCGGCGCGATGGCCCGGCAGGTGTGGAAGACGGTGCCCAGGTGGGCGTCGATGAGCTCCTGGAACTGCGCGCCGGTGACGCTCAGGATCGACGAGGCCACGGGTTCGGCGATGCCGGCGCAGTTGACCAGGATGTCGGGTTCGCCGTGGGCGACCGCGGCGGCGTCCACCAGCGCCGCGGCGGTGCCCTCGTCCGAGGGGGAGCCGGCGAAACCGGCGGCGGTGTGCCCGGGCTCGCGGATGGCGGCCACGCTCTGCTGCACCGCGGTCTCGTCGCGGCCGTTGACCATGACCGCCGCGCCGAGGGCGGCCAGCAACTCGCTGACCGCGCGCCCGATGCCGCGGGTGCCGCCGACGACGACGGCCGAGCGTCCGTCCAGTCGCGGTTCGCTCATTCGGGGATCCAGTCGAAGGTGTCGGGGTCGGGACCCAGCCGACCCGGGATGCCCTTGTCCAGCCCGCTGATGTCGGCCATGGTCTGCCCGTCGAGGGCGAAGTCGAACAGGCCGGTGTTCTCCTTCATCCGTTGCGGCGAGACCGATTTCGGGAAGACGATGTCGCCGCGCTGGATGTGCCAGCGCAGCACCACCTGGGCCGGCGTCTTGCCGAGGCGCTCGGCGATGGCGGTGATCGTCGGCTCGCCCAGCACGCGCCCCTTGGCGATCGGCGCCCAAGCCTCCGTGGCGATCTCGTGTTCCAGGCCGTAGGCGCGCACCTCGTCGTTGGGGTAGTACGGGTGGACCTCGATCTGGTTGACCGCGGGGACGGTCGCCGAACCCTTGGCCAACACCTCCAGGTGCGCCGGCAGGAAGTTCGAGACGCCGATGCTGCGCGCGCGGCCGCTGGCGGCGAACTCCTCGAGCACCTTCCAGGTGGACAAGAAGTCCCCGCCGTAGCGGGTGGGCAGCGGCCAGTGGATCAGGAACAGGTCGACGTACTCGCTGCCCAGGGCAGCCAGCGTGGCGTCGAAAGACCTTCGGGCGGTGTCGGGTTCGTGATTCGAGTTGTTCAACTTGCTGGTCACGAAGACCTCGCTGCGGTCCAGCCCGGCGTCGCGGATCCCCTGCCCCACCCCGGCCTCGTTGCCGTACATCTGGGCGGTGTCGATGTGGCGGTAGCCGATCTCGAGGGCCTGGCGCACCGCGGTCGCGGTGTCCGCCGGCGGGATCTCATACACCCCGAAGCCGAGCTGCGGGATCTGCGACCCGTCGTTGAGGGTGACGGTTCCAACGGTGCTCATCGTGCCTCCAGGTCTCAGGTGTCCACCCGCAACCCTATGCGGGAATACCTCGGGTGCTCACCTGGTTGCACCCAGCGACGGTGGCGGATCCACCCCGGGCCCCATCAGAAACAGTCGCCACGAGCGACCACTCGCCGAGAGGCGTGAACCGACACCGTCCCGGCCGCCGAGCCTCGCGCTCGGCGGCTTCTTCGTTGGGCATTTCGGCACCCGGACGTGGGTGACATAGTCGACAATCTCTGTAAAGCTGTCGCAGTAACCACGTTTCCGAGTGCTTGTGAGGGTGTCGACGATGACGAGTGTGCAGAACGAGACCGGCGTACTGGCGGGCGAGCCGCGCATGCTGATCGACGGAGAGCTGACCGAGACGGCCGGCGGCGCCACGTTCGACGTGATCCACCCGGCCAGCGAGCAGGTCGCCGGGACCGCGACCGACGGCACCGTCGACGACATGGCGCGCGCCGTCGGCGCGGCGCGGCGCGCGTTCGACGAGACCGATTGGTCGCGGGACAAGGACTTCCGCTTCAACTGCCTGATGCAGTTGCACGCGGCACTGGAAAAGAATCAGGAGCGGCTGCGGCGCATCTTGATCACCGAGGTCGGTTGTCCGGTCACGGTCAGCGGCAGCCAGATCGAAAGCCCCATCGCCGAGGTCAAGCACTGGGCTGAGCACGGTCGGGACTTCGACTACCTCGTCGACAACGGCGTGCATCAGACTCCCCTGGGCCCGGCCCGGCGCAAGCTGCACTACGAGCCCGTCGGCGTGGTGGGGGCGATCACCCCGTGGAACGTGCCGTTCTACCTCAACATCGCCGAGACCATCCCGGCGTTGATGGCCGGCAACACCGTCGTCCTCAAGCCCGCACAGCTGACCCCGTGGTCGGGCAGCGAACTCGGCCGCATCGTCGCCGAGGAAACCGACATCCCCGCCGGCGTCTTCAACGTCGTCACCTCGAACGCCAACGAAGTCGGCGCCGCCCTGAGCGCCGACCCGCGGGTCGACATGATCACCTTCACCGGCTCCACGGCCACCGGCCGCGCCATCCTCGCCGCCGGCGCACCGACGGTGAAGAAGACGCTGCTGGAACTCGGCGGCAAGTCGGCCCACATCGTCCTCGACGACGCCGACTTCAATTCCTCGCTGCCGTTGGCGGCGATGATGGCCTGCGTCATGTCCGGGCAGAGCTGCATCCTGCCCAGCCGCATCCTGCTGCCGCGGTCGCGGTACGAGGAGGGCATCGAGATCCTCAAGACCAGCATGGCCAACTTCCCCGTCGGCGATCCCTGGACGGCGAGCAACATGCAGGGCCCGCAGATCAGCGAGACCCAACGGCAGAAGGTGCTCGGGCTCATCAAGTCCGGCGTCGACTCCGGGGCCCGGCTGGTCACCGGCGGCGGCATTCCAGAGGCGCTGCCGGTCGGCTACTACACCGAGGCCACCCTGCTGGCCGACGTGGACCCCGACTCCCAGATCGCCCAGGAGGAGATCTTCGGCCCGGTCCTGACCGTCACGCCGTACGACACCGACGACGACGCGGTCGCCATCGCCAACAACACCATCTACGGGCTGTCCGGCGAGGTCTCGAGCGCTGATGTCGACCGCGCGTTCTCGGTGGCCACCCGGATGCGCACCGGCAACGTCACGATCAACGGCAAGAGCCACTTCGGCATCGACTCGCCCTTCGGCGGCACCAAGCAGTCCGGACTCGGCTACCGCAACGGCGCCCACGGCTATGTGGAGTACCTCGCGATCAAGACCATCGGCATGCCCGAGTGAGTGAGATCGCCGAGATCACCGCGCTGCTCAACCGCTACGCCCGCGCGGTCGACGGCAAGGACTGGGAGCTGTACCGCTCGGTGTTCACCGAGGATGCGCACATCGACTACAGCTCCGCCGGTGCCGTCGTCGGGAATCGCGAGGAGGTGGTGGAGTGGTTCGCGGCCAATTTCGGTGTGCTGCCGTGGAGCATGCACTACATCACCAATGTCGAGGTGCTCGACTCCGACGGCGACACCGCCCGGGTGCGGGCCATGTTCTACAACCCCATGCAGTTGCCGGGGATGGCCGACACCAGCGCGTGCGGGGGCTACTACCACCACGAACTGGTGCGCACCCCGGACGGTTGGCGCAGCCGCAACCTGCGGGAAGAGAACGTCTGGTTCACCAACCGCCCGGGTGGCTGAGACAGTCCTGTACTCGCTGAAACCCAGCTAGTACGCTGCTGCTGAGCGAGTGCTTAGCAGCGCAGCCCGCTGCGTGACGAAATGGGGACGATTGCCGATGGCTGAAACTGCTCTCGAGACCGACTCCCGGCCGGCCAGCCGGTATGCCGGCAGACGAGTGCCGCGCGTGGAGGACAACCGCCTGCTCACCGGGCACGGCACCTTCGTCGACGACGTCACGCGGCCGGGCATGCTGCACGCCTGCTTCGTCCGTAGCCCGTTCGCCCGCGCCAAGGTCAGCAAGATCGACGCCACCGCCGCGCTGGCGCACCCGGGAGTCATCGCGGTGCTCACCGCCAAGGACATCAACCCCGACGTGCTCGAGGCCTGGCATGCGGTGGCGGGCAAGGACGTTCCCGACACCCCGCGCCCGCCGCTGGCCGAGGACGAGGTGAAGTTCGTCGGCGACCCGGTGGCCATCGTCATCGCCGAGGACCGCTACATCGCCGAGGATGCGCTGGAACTGGTCGACGTCGACTACGAGCCCATGCCGGCCGTCGCCGACTTCACCAAGGCCGTCGAGGTGGCCGCCGAGCACGGCCACATCGTGCACGAGCAGTACCCGGACAACCAGGCCGGCGGGATGGCCGGCATGCCGCCGGACGAGGAGGTGTTCGCCGCTGCGGCCCACGTCGCCCAGGCGCACATCTATCAGCAGAGCTACGTGCCGGTGCCGATGGAGACCCGCGGACTGGTGGTCGAATGGCAGGCCGCCCCGGGCGAACTGACGGTATGGGCCTCGACCCAGGCCCCGCACGAGTTGCGCGCGTTCACCGCCCGCCTGCTGGGCCTGCCGGCCCAGAACGTGCGGGTGATCATGCGCGACACCGGTGGCGGCTTCGGCCAGAAGGTCGTCCCGATGCGCGAGGACATGTGCATCCTGCTGGCCGCGCGCAAGGTGACCGGCCCGCTGAAGTGGATCGAGGACCGTCGCGAAAACCTGATGACGGCCGGCCAGGCCCGGCACGTCGACGGCAAGGTGCGGATGGCCTTCGACGCCGAGGGCGCGATCGTCGCGGGCGACATCGATTTCGTGCAGGACATCGGCGCCTACCCGACGCCGTACCCGGTGCTGACCACCGCGGCCATCGGGATGTTCTTCCCCGGCCCGTACCGAGTGCCCAAGTGCAGCTTCAACTATCAGACGGTGTTCTCCAACACCGCCGGGCTGGCGGCCTACCGGGGCCCGTGGCAGTACGAGACGTTGTCGCGGGAGATCCTGCTCGACATCGCCGCCCGGCAGATGGACATGGACCCGGTGGAACTGCGGCGCCGCAACATCCTGCGCGGCGACGAGATGCCGTACTTCAACCCCAACGGCATGCCGTATGACCACGTCGCGCCGGCCGACACCTTCGAGCAGGCCGTGAAGATCCTCGACCACGAGGGCTTCCGCAAGGAGCAGCGCGAGGCGCTCGAGCAGGGCCGCTACATCGGTCTCGGCTTCTCGGCGTACATCGAGCCCACCGGCGCGGCCACCGGCCACCTCGGCACCGAGGGCGCGACCATCCGGATGGAGTCCACCGGCAAGATCAACGTCTACGTCAACGGCGGCTCGACCGGCAACAGCCTCGAGACCACCGTCGTGCAGTTGACGGCCGACGCGTTGGGCGCCGACATCGAGGATGTGTCGACCATCCAGGGCGACACCGCGGTGACCCCCTACGGGGCGGGCACCCAGGGCAGCCGCAGCGGCCCCATGACCGCCGGCGCCGTCGAGGAGGCCGGCACCATCCTCCGCAAGCAGGTGACGGCGATCGCCGCATCGATCCTGGGCGTCGAGGCCGCCGAGATCGAACTGGCGAACTCGAAGGCCGTCGTGGCCGGCGACGACAGCAAGAGCGTGAGCTTCGCCGACATCGCCTACCGCGCCTACTACGACCCGGCCCAGCTGCCCCCGGGCACCTCCGCGCTGCTGGAGGCCACGGCGCGGTTCGCCTCCCCGCCGACGGCAATGATCCACTGGGCCAACGCGACGCACGCCTGCACCTGCGAGGTCGACGTCGTCACCGGCCACGTGACGCTGACCCGCTACATCGTCAGCGAGGATGTCGGGCCGATGATCAACCCGAATGTCGTCGAGGGGCAGGTCGCGGGCGGCACGGTGCAGGGCATCGGTGGCGCGCTGCTCGAGCATCAGGCCTACGACGCCGACGGCAACCCGCTGTCGTCGACGTTCGTCGACTACCTGCTGCCGACCACCACCGAGGTGCCCAACATCGAGTTCGGCCACGTCGAGATCCCCGGCCCCGGCGTCGGCGGCTACAAGGGCTGCGGCGAGGGCGGCGCCATCGGTTCCCCGCCGGCGGTCATCAACGCCATCAACGACGCGCTGGCCCCGCTGGGCGTCACCATCACGAAGATGCCCGCCACCCCGGCCACGATCGTCGCGGCGATCGAAGAGGCCGCCCAGAACACCCAGAGCGAAGGACAGTAAAAGTGGAGTTGGTCAACGAGTTTCGCGTTCCCGTGCCCATCGACCAGGCCTGGGAAGTGCTGACCGATGTCGAGCGCATCGCGCCGTGCATCCCCGGCGCCCAGCTGCTGTCGGTCGACGGCGACGCGTTCACCGGCGCGGTGAAGGTGAAGGTCGGCCCCATCACCGTGCAGTACCAGGGCAACGCGGCGTTCAAGGAGAAGGACGAGCAGGCCCACCGCGCCGTGATCAAGGCCAGCGGCAAGGAGACCCGCGGCCAGGGCAACGCCGCCGCGCTGGTCACCGCCGAACTCAAGGACGAGGGCGACTCCTGCACCTGCGTGCTGACCACCGATCTGACCATCTCGGGCAAGGCCGCGCAGTTCGGCCGCGGGGTGCTCGCCGATGTGGCCGGCAAGCTCATCGACCAGTTCGCCGCGCGCCTGGAGGCCGACCTGGCCGGCACCTCCCCCGCGCAGGCCGCATCGCTGTCGTCGGCGCCCGCCGGTGCGACGGCCGCTGCGGCGCAACCGAATACCCATCACGACGACGCCGCCTCGCTGGATCTGCTCTCGGTGATCGCGGCGCCGATGGCCAAGCGTGCGCTGCCGGTGGCCGCCGGCCTGGTGGCGGGCCTGGCGCTCGGGCTGTTGTTCGGCGGCCGGCGATCGCGCCAGCCCCTGGTCGTGGTGCTGCCGCCGGGGGCTCAGCTCGGCTGACCCACGGGACCGGAAGTGCACGAGGGCGGAGATTCTGCAGAATCTCCGCCCTCGTTGCGTTGTACTTACGGCCTTGTGACCACCGCGCCATGCGGTCGCGATGGGGTCAGACGCGCTGCGCGTCGCCCGCCTCGACCACCTGGTGGACCGCGTTGACGATGCCCTGATAGCCCGTGCAGCGGCAGAAGTTGCCGGACAGGCCCTCGCGGATCTCCTCGTCGGTGGGGTTCGGGTTGTCCCGGAGCAGCGCGGTGATCGACATGACGAAGCCCGGCGTGCAGAACCCGCACTGCAGCCCGTGGCAGTCGCGCATGGCGGCCTGCACCGGCGACAGTTCGCCGTCGGCGGCGGCCACCCCCTCGACGGTGGACACCTCCTTGCCGTCTGCCTGCACGGCGAACACCAGACAGCCGCGCACCGCGACGCCGTCGAGCAGCACGGTGCACGCACCGCAGGAGCCGTGCTCGCAGCCCAGGTGCGTCCCGGTCAGGCCGCAGCGCTCACGGACGAAGTCCGCCAACGTCATTCGCGGCTCGACCACGGACTCCACGTCGCGGCCGTTGACGGTCATCTCGACGATGTGCTCATGCATATGCGTTCTCCCTGCTGGCCTCGGTGACGGCATCGGTGATGGCCCGCGACACCATCGCGGCGCCCACGCGGGTGCGGTAGGACACCGACCCCTGCTGATCGGCGGGAATGTCATCGAGCCCGCGCATCGCCAATTGGCCCAGCTCCTCGGCGGCCCCGGGCGTCTGCAGATCGGACAGCGCGCGACCGATCACGGCCTGCTCGGCCTCGCGGGCACGCCGCGGCGTGGAACCCAGTCCCAGCAGTCCGATGTTGCAGCGCCGCACCCGGCCGTCGTCGTCGATCTCGGTGGCGACGGTGGCGCCGGCGATCGCGAAATCGCCGTGGCGGCGCGCGAACTCATGGACCGCGAAGCCGCTGCGGCCACCCCACACCGGGAAGCCGACGGCGGTGAGCACCTCGCCCGGCGCCAGGGTGGTCTCCCACAGTCCGGTGAAGAAGTCGGCGGCCGGGATCTCGCGCCGCCCGGCCGAGGACGTCGCCTCGATCACCGCGTCCAGCGTCAACGCCGTCGTCGGGTACTCGCCGGCCGGGTCGGCGTGGGCCACCGCCCCGCCGAGCGTGCCCCGGTTGCGGATCTGGAAATGACCGATCAGCGGGGTCACCCGGTTGAGCAGCGGGACGTCGTCGCGCACCACCTCGTCGACGCCGACGGCGGCGTGGGTGGTTCCGGCGCCCACCCAGACGGTGTCGCCGCGGCGTTCGATGCCTCGGAGTTCGGCGAGGTGGGAGATGTCCACCAGGTTCTCGAAGAACGTCAGGCGCAACGCCAGCATCGGCGTCAGACTCTGCCCGCCGGCGAGGATCTTGGCGTCCTCACCCAGCTCGTCGAGCAGGGCGAGCACGTCTTCGAGATCGTGCGGGCGATGGTAGGCGAACGGGGCTGGTTTCATGAATGCCCTCCTGAAACCCGGGGGCGTACAGGGCTGCTGTGCACTCGCTCAGTTTAGAGCACGCCCTGGTGATCGGCGTCACCGGCCGACCCGTCAGCAAAATGTAGCAGCGCAACGGTTATCCTGCGCTATGCTCGCCTGGAATCCCGAAGACGTAGCGATGATGTAGCAGGAGGGCGTGGCGACGATGGACTCCGCGGCGACCGGAGCAGCAAATCCCGACCCCGCGAGCCCACCGAGGCTGACCGTGCGCTGCGGCGGACTGACCCGGTCCGCCGATGCTGCCGACGGCGAGATCACCATCGGCCGCGACCCCGACTCGAGCATCCACTTCGACTTCGGCTGGATGTCGCGCACCCATGTCCGGCTACGTCCGGAGGGCGGCGGCTGGGTCGCCGTCGACAGCAGCCGCAACGGCATGTTCGTCGACGGGGTCCGGCACGAGTCACTGCCCGTGACCGACCGGATGACGCTCAAGCTCGGCGACGCCGACGGCTTCGCGGTCCAGTTGTTCCTCGGCGACGACACCCGGTCGGAGGAGACCACGGTTGAGGAACCCGTCGACCCCGGCATCGCCCGGGCCGGCGCGGCGGTCGCGGCGCGCCGGCGCGAACTCGAGCTCACCCAGCGCGGCCTGGCGCGCGACAAGATCATCAACGCCGGGGCGTTGATCTCCTTCGAGAAGGGCCGCAGCTGGCCGCACGAGAGCACTCGCGCCAAGCTCGAACAGATCCTGCAGTGGCCGGCGGGCGCCATCTCCGGGATCCGGCAGGGTGCACCGTCCCCCGACGAGGAAGCCACGCAGGTGATCTCGACCTCCGTGGCCTCGCCGCTGATCGCCCAGACCATCCAACTGGCGCTCAAGAGCGTCGACACCGCCATCGGCGCGCTGCCGGACCCGAGCGCACCCGAATACCACTCCGCGGCCACCGCCATCCTGTCGGATCTGCGTAACCTCCGCGCCGTCGCGGGCGAGGCGGCGCGCAACGCTCCCGGCGCGCCCGCGCTGGTCATCGCACTCGGCGGGGTGCGCCGCCGCTACGACGAGCTCATGCTCAGGGTCGCCGCCACGCCGAAAGCCTCGGTGGGGCAACGCCTGTTCGCCGCACGGCATCGGACCAGCCTCACCGCCGACGATGCCGCGCTGGCGGCCGGGCTGTCGGTGAACCTCATCGAGGCCGCCGAGGCCGACCAGCCGTTGCCGGCGCCGGCCGAAGCGGCGATCACCGCCCTGCTGACCGAACTGGAGGCCTCATGACCGCGCCGGGTGGCGAAGCCGAACTGGTGCCGGTGCTGCCGGCCCACCGCCTCGACGAGGCCGCGCTGGCCCGGTATCTGCGCGCGCACCTCCCGGGCTTCGACGGCGACGTGCAGATCCGCCAATTCCAGGGCGGCCAGAGCAATCCGACGTATCACCTGGCCACCGCGGACGGTCAGTACGTACTGCGCAAGAAGCCGCCGGGCAAACTGCTCCCCCGCGCCCACGCCGTCGAACGCGAATACCGCGTGATCTCCGCGCTCGCCGGCAGCGACGTGCCGGTTCCGCCGGCCCGGCTGCTGTGCACCGATGAAAGCGTCATCGGCACCGCGTTTTTCGTGATGGACCATGTGCCCGGCCGGGTCTTCCCGGATCGGGTGCTGCGCGACGGCACCCCCGCCGAGCGCGCCGCGACCTACCTGGATCTGGCCCGGGTACTCGCCGCGCTGCACCGGGTCGACTGGCGCGCGGCCGGATTGGCGGACTTCGGCCGGCCCGACGGCTACCTGGAACGGCAGGTGGCGCTGTGGACCCGACAGTGGGAGGCGGCCCGCTGCGAGGAGATGCCGCAGATGGATCTGCTCGCCGACTGGCTGCCGCGCCATCTTCCACCCGACACCGAACCCGCGTGCATCGCCCACGGCGACTACCGCCTGGGCAACGTCCTGCTCGATCCCGCCGAGCCCCGCATCGTCGCGGTCCTGGACTGGGAACTCGCCACCATCGGGCATCCGCTCGCCGATCTGGCCTACACCTGCCTGACCTATCACTTCGACGCCGGGCCCACCGGACTGGAGGGCGTCGCGGGTGAGGACTTGAGCGGCACCGGGATTCCGAGCCAGGACGAGTTCGTCGCGGCCTACTGCGAACACGCCGGCCGACCGATTCCCGAATCGCTGGACGTGTTCCTGGTCTTCTCGATGTTCCGGCTGGCCTCGATCGTGGCCGGGGTGTGGCGGCGCGGACTGGACGGCAACGCCGCCGATGCGCGCGCCGGCACCGACGTGTTCCGTAATCGCTACCGCGCCATGGCCGAACGCGCGTGGGAGCTCGCGCAGCGGGTGTGAACAGCGCCCCTGCGGCCGAACGCACCCGGAGGTCAAGTCCGGTGCCGCCGCGGCCACGGTGCTTTAATGCCTAACGGAACTTCCGATCGTCACGACCCGATTTGATCCCCGATAGCTAAGGAGCCGCTATGTCTTCCATCGCCCGCCGTCTCGCCGTGGGGCTCATCGGCACCGGTGCCGCCGCGGCGATCCTGGCCGTCGCTCCGACCGTGTCCGCCGATCCCCTGCCGCCCAACTGCACCGCCGCCGACCTGGCCGGCATCGCGTCCGGGGTGGCCGCCTCGACCTCTGCGTACCTGTTCACCCACCCCGAGGTCAACGCCTTCTACACCGATCTCGAGGGCTCCGACAAGGCGGCCATCACCGCGGCTCAGGACGAGTACTTCGAGGCCAACCCGCAGGTCGCCGCCGAGCTGGCCGGTATCCGGGCCCCCTTGGTCGACGCCCAGAACCGCTGCGGCACCTCGGACACCTTCGACGAGCTGCCCTGATCCTCGGCGTTCGCTGACCGCACAACCGAACAACATGGTGTAGCCGACCTCCCCGGCGGATGCCCCTCTCGAGGGTGTATTCGCCGGGGATCGGTCGTCTGGGGGGTCGAGTCGACGCGGCGCACCGCGTGATCCCGGCCACGTTCCGAGGTGAACAACCGGTAGATTTGCGTGCGGCTGATGATGCGACGGCAGGAACGAGGGGGCGGATGGGTCCGAGCGCGCTACGCGCCGTCGCGGCTGCCGGGTTGGTGCTGCTGCTCGGCGGCTGCGCAACGGTGCACAGCGGCACCGCCATTCGCGACCCGCGGGCGGACCCCCGCACGGTGAACACCGCCCTGCTCGACCCGGGCGACCTACTCACCACGCCGCGACCGGCGCTGGGCACCGCCGGCGACCGGGCGACCGGCGCGTTGCTGGAGGCCCGCCGGATGGCCGAGTTCGTGGTGCTGCCCTTCGAGGTGGACGCCACGCTGAACGGCGTACCACCGGTGCCCAACGGCCCTGTGGTCAATCCCGAGTCGCTGGGGATGACCTTCCTGAACTCGTTGATCCCGCCCGCGGTGCGCCCGCACGACTTCGTCACGGGCTTCCAGAGTTCGGCGGGCACCCGACCGGCCTCGTTGACCCGCGTCACCAACGTGGTGCTGCGTTTCGCCGGCCCCGACAACGCCGCCGCAGCGGCCCGGGACATGGGCGAGGCCACCCTGCAGAACCCGATCGTGGTCAATCCCAGCCCGGAGAAGCAGTGGCGTGCCGTCCCCCGCGAGGACCGACCGGAGCTGCTGCTGTACCAGTCCGACAGCGACGGCTGGACTTCGGTGCGCGCCTTCACCGCCCACGGCCCCTATGTCTTGGCGCAACTGACTCAGGACGAATCCGCCGAGGACGCAATCGCTTTGGCGTTGTCGACGGTGGACAAGCAGCGGCCCGCACTGGACCGCTTCGTTCCCACGGCCGTGGATCAGCTCGCCGCGCTCCCGGCCGACCCCACCGGCCTGATCGCCCGGTCGCCGGTGATCCCCGAGGGCCCGCGCGCCCATGCCTCGGGGGTGTACGGCCCGCACGCCGCCCTGAACTTCATGGACGATCCGGTCCGCGACCAACCGCTGTTCGACGAGGTCGGTCTGCAGTGGATGCTGCTGTCGATGGCCAACGTCTACCAGACCCGCGACGCCACCGGCGCCGGCCAATTGGCCGACGGCTTCGTCGCCCAAGTGTCCGACCGGAAGTTCACCCGGGCCCAGCCGATCGCCGGGATGCCCACGGCCCGCTGCCTGACCTCGCCCAAGGACGACCCGACGATCCTCAATGGTCCGCTCACCTACTGCGTGGCACCGGTCGAGGAGTACCTGATCGAGGTGACCTCACCGCAGCCCGCCGACGCGCACCAATTGGTGGCCGCGCAGTATCTGATGTTGGTCGCGCCGTGACCATGCCGGCCGGCACGGTGATCGCCGGATACACCATCGAGCGCAAACTCGGGGCCGGCGGCATGGGGACGGTGTACCTGGCGCGGCACCCGTCGCTGCCGCGCAGCGACGCCCTGAAGGTGCTCTCCGCCGAGTTCTCCGCCGACCCGCAGTTCCGCGCCCGGTTTCGTCGGGAGGCGGATCTCGCTGCGGGACTGGATCATCCGAACGTCGTCCGGGTGTATACCCGCGGCGAGACCGAGGACGGCCGACTGTGGATGGCCATGCAGTACGTCGAGGGCACGGATGCCGGTGCGGTCCTCGACGCCGGGCCGATGGATCCGGCCCGCGCGGTGCACATCGTCGCCGAGGTCGCCAAGGCGCTGGATTACGCCCATTCCCGCAAGCTGCTGCACCGCGACATCAAACCCGCCAACTTCCTGCTGGCCGGGCCCGTCGGCCCCGCGGAGCGGGTCCTGCTCGCCGACTTCGGTATTGCCCGCGCCGCCGACGACGCCACCCGGCTCACGGCCACCGGATCGATGGTCGCCACGGTGGCCTACGCCTCCCCCGAGGCCGTGGAGGGCCGGCCGCTGGACCACCGCTCCGATCTGTACTCGCTGGGGTGCGCGCTGTTTCGGATGCTCACCGACCGCACCCCGTTCCAGGGCGTCGGGCCGATGTCGGCGGTGATGATGGCGCACGTCATGCGCCCGCCGCCGCGGGCCACCGAGGTGGCGCCCTGGCTGCCGCCGGGCCTCGACGCGGTGATCGCGACCGCGATGGCCAAGGATCCCGCGGCCCGCTACCAGAGCGCCCGCGAGTTGGCCGTCGCCGCGCAGACGGCGTTGGGCGGCGGTCAACCCCGGCAACCGCAACCCGGCGCGCCGGCCCCGGCCTACGGCGAACCGGCCCCGAACTGGATGACCGACGCCACCCAGACCTATCCGAGCGGGTACTACAGCGGCCCGCACACCCGCCAGGGCCCGCCGGGTGGCCGTCCTCGCAGCCGTCGTCGCGGACTGTGGCTGACCGCCGGGGCGGTGGCACTGGTCGCCGTGGTCGTCGGCGCGATGCTGCTGATCCCGCGCGGCGAGGACCGCACCCCGTATCCGGCGCAGATGTTCGCCCACACCTTCGGGGCCACCCGACTCGACCAGCGACCCACGGCCGTCGCGGCGCTGGGTCCCGGCGACGCCGACACGGCACTGTCGCTGGGGGTCCAGCCGGTGGCGCTGCTGGCTCCCGGCGGCACGGTCCCCGGCTGGCTGCGAAAGCTTTTCGACGGCGAGCCGACGATCCTCGAGGCGGCCGACCCCGCGGCGATCGCCGCGGCCCGCGCCGACCTGATCGTCGACACCGGCGTCGACCTCGACCGCCGGCTCTACGAACGGCTCGCGGCGGTCGCACCGACCATCACCCGGCCCCATACCAGCGGGGCACCGTTCACCCCGCAACTGCAATTGTCCTGGCTCGGCGGCATTCTCGGGGAGGGCACCCGCGCCGCCGAGGTGTCCCGCGATCTGGGCGCCGAGCAGTCCGCACTGCGCGCCGAGAACCCGGGGTTCGCCGACCGCAGCGTCACCGTCTTCTATTTCACCGCCTCGGGATTGTCGGCCGCGCTGGCCGAGTCGCCGGCCGGCGCCTACCTAACCAGCCTGGGCTTCACCTACAACTCGAAGCTGCCCGGCCGGCCCGACGGCGCCCCGGAGATCCCGCTGCACCCCGACGCGTTGTTCGGCTACCCCAGCGATGTCGCGGTGATCGTGCGCACCGACCCGGCCGCGGGCAACGGCGCCTTCGGCGGGGTGCCCGACCCGTTCAGCGCCTACGGCGGCGCTCAACTCATCGTCGACGACCCCGACGCCGTGGCCGCGCTGGCCGGGGCGGGACCGGCGGCCACGCGCTACCTCAACGACACGCTGGTGCCCCAACTTCGGGACCGACTGCGTTGAGGGCATCCGTAGACTCGGCCGAATCCGATGCCGGAAGGGGGTCACCGCGGTGACGGTGCGAAAGCTGCGCTCGGCAGCGCTGGGGCTGACGGCGGCGCTCCTGCTCGGCGGGTGCGCGAGCACGGTGGGCGGTACCGCGTTGCGCCACCCGGATTTCGACCCGCAGGCCGTCAATCCCGCCCTGCTGCAACCCGGCAACTACCCCACCACGCCGCGGCCCGCGCTGGGCCCCGCGGGCGCCTCCGGTCACCTCGTCGAAGCCCGCCGGATGGCGGACTGCACCGTGCTGCCCTTCCAAGTCGACCCGGCCCTGGTCAAGAGCAGCAGCTTGGGCGTCGGCGTCATCAAGGACGCCGACGCCGTGGTGAAGGCCTTCCCCGCGCCGATCCCGGCCGGGGCCGACCACAACTTCGTCGCCGGTTTCACCACGCTGGCCGACAACCAGGGCAAGCAGCAGCGCAGCATCCAGAACGCGGTGTTGCGGTTTTCCACCCCCGAGGATGCCGCGGCCGCGGCCGCGGACATGCATGCCCGCAGCGCCGCGGTATCCAACATCTTCGACGAGACTCCGCGGCCCACCCAGCCGACGGGCGTCCCCCGCTATCCGGACACCCGGGCGGTGACCTGGGGCGGCGGCGCGGAGAACGCCAAGGTGCTCGCGTTCACCCCGCGCGGTCCCTTCGTGCTGGGGCAGTTGACCATCTCGGTGGGCGGCACCGAGGCCGCCGCGGAGACGGTCGCCGCGACCCTGGACCAGCAGATCCCGCTGCTCGACCGGTTCGCGCCCACCCCCGTCGCGGACCTGTCCGGCCTTCCGCTGGACGCCACCGGCCTGGTGGCCCGCACGCTGCCGCCGCCCGCCGATGACCGCAAGGTGTACCAGGGCAGCTACGGAGCGCACGGCATCCTGGCGTTCTCGAATGCCCCCGCCGTCGACGCGCGGGTGTTCGAACAGGCCGGGGTCACCGAGGCCGTGATCGGACGCACCACCACCTACGCCGCGCGCGACGCCGACGGGGCCGCCTCGATCGTCGACCAGTTTGCGAAGACCATGGCGGACAACGGATTCGAATCCGCCGAAGCCGTTCCGGGACTGCCCGGGGCGCGATGCCTGCAGCAGCTGCCGCCCGAGAAGTCCCGCGGCACCCCGCCGCGCTTCTACTGCACCGGCACGGCCGACGAGATCGTCTTCGAGGTCTCGGCCGGTCAACTCGCCGATGCGCATCAGATGGCGGCCGCGCAGTACCTGATGCTGACCGCCGAATAGCCTGCCCGACCCACCCGGAGGACCGATGAACGACGCTGGACCGCAGTGGCCCGACGGCAGCGTGCCCCCGACCCAGGGCTGGCAGCCGCCGCTGCCGCCGACCGGGCCCTATCAGCCCGGCCCGCCCGGCCAGCACCCGCCGGCTCAGCCACCGCCCGGCTACTACCCGCCGCCGCCCGGCCCCTACCCGGGCACCTACGGCCAACCCCAGTGGCAGCCCGGTGGATATGGGCCCCCGCCGGGGTTCCCGATGGGTCCGCCGCCGCGCCGCCGGCGCCGCACCGGGCCGATCGTCACCGCCGTGGTGGCCGCGGCGCTGATCGCGGTGGGCATCATGGCGTTCTGGGCGCCCGGATTCCTGCGCACCGAACAGCTCGACATCAACGCGGTCCAGGACGGCGTGCGGCACGTGCTGACCGACACCGCCGGCGGCTACGGCGCGGGCGAGGTGACCGACGTCCGCTGCAACAACGGCGCCAATCCCACCATCGAGTCCGGCGCGACCTTCGGCTGCGAGGCCACCATCAACGGCACCCCGCGCCAGGTCGAGGTCACCTTCGCCGACGACCGCGGCACCTACTGGGTGGGCGCGCCCACCTGAGGAGCCTGGACGACGGCGATATCGTGGCCGGGTGACGGGGACCATCGGCATCGGCTCGGTAGTGTCCGGCTACCGGATACAGGGCAAGCTCGGCGCCGGCGGCATGGGCACCGTGTACGCGGCGGCCGATCCTGAACTGCCCCGGCTCGACGCGCTGAAGGTGATGTCGGCCGAACTGTCCGCCGATCCGGAGTTCCGGGCCCGCTTCCGGCGCGAGGCCGACATCGCCGCGAGCCTGGATCATCCCAACATCGTCTCGGTGTACGACCGCGGCGAGTCCGCCGAGGGGCGCCTGTGGATCGCCATGCAGTTGGTCGACGGCACCGACGCCGACGCGGCCCTGCGCGCGGGCACCATGACCCCGCAGCGCGCGGTGCACATCGTCGCCGCGGTGGCCGAGGCCCTGGACTACGCGCACTCCCGGCGGGTGCTGCACCGCGACATCAAACCCGCCAACTTCCTGCTGTCCGGGCCCGTCGGCCCCGAGGAGCGGGTCCTGCTCAGCGATTTCAGCATCGCCCGCGCGGCCGACGACGCCGGGATGACCGCCACCAACGCGGTGATGACGACCATGGCCTATGCGGCCCCGGAGGTGCTCGACGGCCGGAACGTCGATCACCGTTCGGACCTGTACTCGCTGGGTTGCGCGCTGTTCCAGCTGCTGACCGGGCGCACGCCGTTCGCGGACGCGCCCAGCATGGCGGCCCAGGCCATGGCGCACCTGCAGCGCCCGGCGCCGCGCCCCAGCGAGTTCGCGCCGCTGACACCGGCTTTCGACGCGGTGGTGGGAACCGCGATGGCCAAGGATCCGGCCCACCGCTACCCGTCGGGTCGCGCGCTGGCCGCCGCCGCGGCCGACGCGTTGCACCGGCAGGCCCCGCCGCAGCCCCGCTTCACGCCGCCGCCTCCCCCGCCGCGGTCACGCACCGGCGTGAAACTGGCCGCCGCGGCCGGCGCGGCGCTCCTGGTGGGTGCCGGCGTGTCGGCCGCCGTGGTGCTGCGCGACGACCCGGCACCCGCGCCGAGCGCCGCACCGACCACTGCCGCCCCGGCCCCGGCGGCCGTCACCCTCGCCGACGCCGACCTGCCGGACGCGCTGCTGCCCGCCGAGGAGATTTCGGCGGTCATGGGCATCCCCATGCAGGCCAGCGGTTCGTCCGGCGGGTTCTACAACGACCGGTTGATCAACGTTCCCGAATGCACCGCCGTGATGTACCCGGCGCAGCAGTCGGCTTTCCAAAACAGCGGCGCCACAGCACCCTTCACGCAGGTGGTGAATCCGGTCGACACGCAGATCAAGGCCAGCGTCGTGCAGAGCGTGATCGCCTTCGGCACCGCCGAACTCGCGCGCAGCTTCGTGGACCGCCAGGCCGGGCTGTGGCCGGGCTGCGCGGCCAAGACCGCCCAGGTGTCGAAGGGTTCCGGCGAGCCCACTGACGACTGGCGGCTGGGCAACACCGCGCGCACCGACGAGACGCTGACCGTGACCAACAGCCGGGTCGGCAGCGAGGTCACCTGCCAGCGCGCGCTGCGGCCCGTCGCCAATGTCGTCGTCGACGTCAACGCCTGCCTGACCGGGGCGGTCGGCGACCGCGCCGACACGCTGGCCGGACAGATCGCCGACCAGATCTCCAGCGGTAACGGTGGGTGATCGACGAACTTCATGCCAGCATGGAGGTTCGTCGCGATAATCGACTGACCGCCCTCGGGTGCCTCGCGAGGCCCCGAGCTCACAGAGGAGCAGCGCGCATGTCAACTCTCAACACAAGCTTCCAGGAGTACTTCGAGGCAGACATCGCCGCGACTCAGGCGTATTTCGACAGCCCCCGGTTCGAGGCGGTGACCCGGCTGTACTCCGCGCGCCAGGTCGCCGAGCAACGCGGCACCATCCCGTCGGACTTTCCGGTGGCGCGCGAGGCGGCCGCCGCCTTTTACCCGCACCTGCGGGAGCTGTTCAAGCAGAAGAAGAGCATCACCACGTTCGGCCCCTACTCGCCGGGGCAGGCAGTGGTCATGAAGCGGATGGGCATCGAGGGCATCTACCTCGGCGGCTGGGCGACCTCGGCGAAGGGCTCGATCAGCGAGGACCCGGGCCCGGACCTGGCCAGCTATCCGCTCAGTCAGGTGCCCGAGGAGGCGGCCGGGCTGGTGCGGGCGCTGCTGACCGCCGACCGCAATCAGCAGTACCTGCGTTCGCGGATGTCCGACGAGCAGCGCGCCGCCACCCCCGCCTACGACTATCGGCCGTTCATCATCGCCGACGCCGACACCGGCCACGGCGGTGATCCGCACGTGCGCAACCTGATTCGGCGGTTCGTCGAGGCCGGCGTGCCCGGCTATCACATCGAGGACCAGCGGCCGGGCACCAAGAAGTGCGGCCATCAGGGCGGCAAGGTGCTGGTGCCCTCCGACGAGCAGATCAAGCGGCTCAACACCGCCCGCTTCCAGCTCGACATCATGCGGGTGCCGGGCATCATCGTGGCCCGCACCGACGCCGAGGCCGCCAACCTGATCGACAGTCGCGCCGACGAGCGCGATCAGCCGTTCCTGCTCGGCGCCACCAACCTCAAGGTGCCCGCCTACAAGTCGTGCTTCTTGGCGTTGATGCGCCGGTTCCACCAGCTGGGGGTCACCGAACTCAACGGCCACCTGCTCTACGCGCTGCCCGATGCCGAGTACGCCGCGGCCGAGGCCTGGCTGGAACGCCACGGTCTGCTGGCGCAGGTGGCCGATGCGGCCAAGGCCTGGCTCGACGGCGCCGAAACCCTGCTGGACGCCACCTTCGACAAGGTCGAATCGGCCTTCGTGGAGGCCTGGCAGGACGACGCCGGGCTGGACACCTACGGCGGCGCCGTGGGCGATCTGCTCGAATACCGTGAACGCGAGGGCGAATCGGCGGCCATGACGGCGGCCGAGTGGCGGGAGTTCGCGGCCACCGCGTCGCTGTTCTCGGCCCGGGAGAAGGCCAAGGAGTTGGGGGCCGACGTCGCCTGGGACTGCGAACTCGCCAAGACCCCCGAAGGTTATTACCAGGTGCGCGGCGGCATTCCGTACGCCATCGCCAAGTCGCTGGCCGCGGCCCCGTTCGCCGACATCCTGTGGATGGAGACCAAGACCGCCGACCTGGCCGATGCGCGTGAGTTCGCCGAGGCCATCCACGCGGTGTACCCGGACCAGATGCTGGCCTACAACCTGTCCCCGTCGTTCAACTGGGACACCACCGGCATGACCGACGACGAGATGCGCGCCTTCCCCGAGGAACTCGGCAAGATGGGCTTCGTCTTCAACTTCATCACCTACGGTGGCCATCAGGTCGACGGGGTGGCCTGCGAGGAGTTCGCCACCTCGCTGCGCCAGGAGGGCATGCTGGCGCTGGCCCGCCTGCAGCGCAAGATGCGGCTGGTCGAATCCCCTTATCGCACACCGCAAACACTGGTCGGCGGCCCCCGCAGCGACGCCGCGCTGGCGGCCTCCTCCGGCCGGACGGCGACCACCAAGGCGATGGGCAAGGGCTCCACCCAGCACCAGCATCTGGTGCAGACCGAGGTGCCCAAGAAGCTGCTGGAGGACTGGCTGGCGCTGTGGGGCGAGCACTATCAGCTCGGCGAGCAGTTGCGCGTCGAGTTGCGCCCGCGCCGCGCCGGCTCGGACATCCTCGAGCTCGGCATCTACGGCAGCGCGCCCGACCCGCTGGCCAACGTGGTGGTGGATCCGATCAAGGACCGGCACGGCCGCAGCATCCTGACGGTGCGCGACCAGAACACCTTCGCCGAGCAGTTGCGGCAGAAGCGCCTGATGGACCTGATCCACGTGTGGCTGATCCACCGGTTCAAGGCCGAGATCGTCTACTACGTGACGCCGACCGAGGACAACATCTATCAGACCGAGAAGATGAAGTCGCACGGCATCTTCAGCAACGTCTACCCCGAGGTCGGCGAGATCATCGTCGCCGACGTGAACCAGCCCCGCATCGAGGAGCTGCTCGCCGCCGACGGCGCGGCGCTGGGCCGGCTGATCCGCAAGGAGGACTGAGCCGGCCCCGCCCGGTTACCGGCCGAAGCCGGCGTCGCGCAGCGCCTGGGCCATCGACCCCGCCGGTGCCGCGGACTCCCGCCGGGAGTTCTTGGCGCGGTTCGGGTTCCGCTGCTCGCCGCGGTTCTTCTGGCCGCCGCCACTCTTGCCGCCGCCACCCTGGCCGCCGCCGCGCGGGTTCGGCGCGCGCTTGCCGGCGGCCGGGGTGTCGTTGAGGCGCAGGCTCAACCCGATCCGCTGCCGCTCCACATCGACGTCGAGGACCTTGACCCGCACCACCTGACCGGAGCGGACCACCTCGTGCGGGTCGGAGACGTAGCGGTCGGCCATGGCCGAGACGTGCACCAGGCCGTCCTGGTGCACGCCGACGTCGACGAACGCGCCGAAGGCCGCGACGTTGGTGACCACGCCCTCGAGCACCATGCCGACCTTGAGGTCGGCCACCTTCTCCACCCCGTCGGCGAACGTCGCGGTGGTGAACGCCGGACGCGGGTCACGACCCGGCTTCTCGAGTTCGGCGAGGATGTCGGTGACCGTGGGGATGCCGAAGTTCTCATCGGCGAAGTCGGCGGGCCGCAGGGACCGCAGCGTCTTCTCGGCGCCGATGATCTCGGCCAGCGTGACCCCGGAGCGGTCCAGGATGCGACGCACCACCGGGTAGGCCTCGGGGTGCACGCCGGAGGCGTCCAGCGGGTCGTCGCCGCCGCGGATCCGCAGGAAGCCCGCGCACTGCTCGAAAGCCTTGGGGCCCAGGCGCGGAACGTCGAGCAGACCCCGGCGGCTGCGGAACGGGCCGGTGTTGTCGCGGTGCGTGACGATCGATTCGGCCAGCGATTCGGTGATGCCGGAGACCCGGGCCAGCAGCGGCACCGACGCGGTGTTGAGGTCCACCCCGACGGCGTTCACGGCGTCCTCGACGACGGCGCCCAGACTGCGGGCCAGGATGCCCGGGGTCACGTCGTGCTGGTACTGGCCGACGCCGATCGACTTGGGTTCGATCTTGACGAGCTCGGCCAGCGGGTCCTGCAGCCGGCGGGCGATCGACACCGCGCCGCGCAGCGTGACGTCCAACTCGGGCAACTCGTGGGCCGCGTAGGCCGACGCGGAGTACACCGAGGCGCCGGCCTCGCTGACCATCGCCTTGGTCGGCGGCTTGGCCCCGGCGGCGCGCATGTCGGCGATGAGCTCGGCGGCCAGCGCGTCGGTCTCCCGTGAGGCGGTGCCGTTGCCGATGGCGATCAGCTCGACGCCGTGCCGGGCGACGAGCGCGGCCAGCGTGGCCTTGGCGACGTCCCACTGCTTCTGCGGCTGATGCGGGAAGATCGCGCAGGTGTCGAGCACCTTGCCGGTGCCGTCGACCACCGCGACCTTCACCCCGGTGCGAAAGCCCGGGTCCAGCCCGAGGGTGGTGCGGGTGCCCGCCGGGGCCGCCAGCAACAGGTCCTTGAGGTTCGTGGCGAACACCGCGACCGCCTCCTCCTCGGCGCGCTGCCGCAGCCGCATCCGCGCGTCGACCGCCGCGGAGAACATCAGCCGCGTACGCCAGGCGAACGACACGACCGACGACAGCCAGGCGGTGCCGGCAGCGCCGGCGGTCATGTCGATGCCGAGGGTGCGGGCCACCATGGCCAGGTAGCCCTCGTCGGCGCCGCCCTCGAGGTTCAGCGCCAGGACCTTCTCCTTCTCCCCGCGCATCACCGCCAGCACCCGGTGCGACGGGCAGGTCTGCAGGGCCTCGCCGAACTCGAAGTAGTCGCGGAATTTCTGCGCTTCCGGGGTTTTGGCGATCTCCTCGGAGGCCGGCGCGGTCCGCAACACACCCTCGGTCCAGAACTTCTCCCGGATCTCCCCCACCAGCTCGGCGTCCTCGGCGGCCCGCTCCACCAGGATGTGGCGGGCGCCCTCGAGCGCGGCGGCCGCGTCGGCCACCTGGTCGTTGAGGAATCCGGCGGCCTCGGCCTCGGGCACCAGCGCGGGATCGGCGAGCAGCCGGTCGGCCAGCGGTTCCAGCCCGGCCTCGCGGGCGATCTGCGCCTTGGTCCGGCGCTTGGGCTTGTAGGGCAGGTAGATGTCCTCCACCCGGGCCTTGGTGTCGGCGGCCAGCAGCGCCGCCCGCAGCGCGTCGGTGAGCTTGCCCTGCTCGTCGATGGAGGCCAGCACCGCCGCGCGCCGTTCGTCGAGCTCGCGCAGGTAGCGCAGCCGTTCCTCCAGGGTGCGCAGCTGACCGTCGTCGAGGCTGCCGGTCACCTCCTTGCGGTACCGGGCGATGAACGGGACCGTGGAACCCTCGTCGAGCAGGCGGACCGCGGCGGCGACCTGGGTTTCCGCGATGGCCAGTTCCTCAGCGAGACGGGCGTTTACGGACTTCACGGGCAGGCTCGAATTCACCCGCAGGACCCTACCGAACCCGTCCGACAGCGGGGTGGAACGGGCCCTACAGTGTCGCGGTGACGGGCCCCAACCGCTGGCAGTCCGGGGCCGGCGGGTTGCCCACCCAGCGCCCGCAGCCACGCCCGGTGGCCGCGTAGGTGGTGCCGGGCCGGTGCGGCCCCGAGTAGACCTGCGCCTTCTCCGGGCCGTGCGCCTGCATACAGGTGGTGGTCGTGCCGTCGCCGTCGACCTGCAGGCAGACCACGCTGGAGTACGGTTCTGCCGGCCACCCGCACTCGTCGACCTCGAGGGTGGCGGTGACCATGTCGACGCCGGAGACGTGCACCACCTGCGGTGCCGACAGTCGGTAGCTGCACGGCGGCGGCGGGCCCGCGTGTGCGGCGCCGCTGCTGAACGCCACCCCGGTGAACGCCAACAAGATTGCCGAACCCAGGGCCGCGGCCAGCCGAATCATGCCGTCATGGTAATTCGCGGCACCCGCACGCGAGCCCGGAATCGGCGCCGGGATTGCCCGGAACGTGCACAACAGATGTCCCGTCTGTCACAGTGAACCCATGCCAGACACGAACTCGCGCCGCGCAGTCGTCGTTGCCGCCGCCCTGCTGGTGGGTCCGCTGCTCGCGGCACCGGTCGCCCACGCCGACGAGGCGTTCTGGGGTGGTCGCTACAAGATCACCTTCCACACCGACCAGAAGTCGGGCACCAGCGTGGCCGCCTCGCAGCAGGAGACCGCCTACACCGCCGGCTATGTCTTCGAGACGGACTGTTCCTCGGGTACCTGCGTGGCGACCGCCACCGACGGGCCCACGCCGAAGGACAACGTGCCGAAGGCGATGCGCTTCGACTGGACCGGTTCGGTGTGGACGCGGACCAACAACTGGAACTGGGACTGCCTGTTGCCCGACGGAACCATCACGTTCGACCCGGCGAAGTCGGTGACCACCTACACGCCGCAGTCCGATGGGTCGCTGAAGGGCACGTTCGACACCACCATCGCCGACGGGGCGTGCGCGGGCACCGTGGTGATCCCGCTGACCGCGGTGCCCGCCCCGCTGTAGACCGCGTCAGACCGCGGCGCCGCCGATCAGCTCGTTGAAGGTCTTGCTGGGGCGCATCACCGCGGTGAGCTTCTCCGGATCCGGGTAGTAGTAGCCGCCGATGTCGGCGGCGCTGCCCTGCACCTCGTTGAGCTCGGCGACAATCGCGTGCTCGTGCTCGGCCAACGCCTTGGCCAGCGGCGCGAACTGCTTGGCCAGCTCCGCGTCCTCGGTCTGCTCGGCCAACGCCTGCGCCCAGTACATCGCCAGGTAGAACTGGCTGCCGCGGTTGTCCAGCTCGCCGGCCTTGCGCGACGGACTCTTGTTCTCGTCCAACAACTTTCCGGTCGCGGTGTCCAGCGCCTGGCCCAGCAGCTTGGCCTTGGCGTTGTCGGTCTTGGCGCCCATGTCCTCGAGGCTGGCGCCCAACGCCAGGAACTCGCCGAGGGAGTCCCAACGCAGGTGGTTCTCCTCCACCAGCTGGTGCACGTGCTTGGGCGCCGAGCCGCCGGCACCGGTCTCGTACAGGCCGCCGCCGGCCATCAGCGGCACGATCGAGAGCATCTTGGCGCTGGTGCCCAGCTCCAGGATCGGGAACAGGTCGGTCAGATAGTCGCGCAGGATGTTGCCGGTCGCGGCGATGGTGTCCTGGCCGCGGACCGCGCGCTCGATGGTGTACCGCATGGCCCAGACCTGCGGCATGATCTGGATGGTCAGCCCCTCGGTGTCGTGATCCTTGAGGTAGGTCTTGACCTTCTTGCGCAGCTCGACCTCGTGCGGACGCTCGGTGTCCAGCCAGAACACCACCGGCATGCCGGACGCACGGGCGCGGGTCACGGCCAGCTTCACCCAGTCCCGGATCGGGGCGTCCTTGACCACCGGCATCCGCCAGATGTCGCCCTCCTCGACGTTCTGGCTGAGCAGCACCTCGCCGGTGTCGATGTCGACGATGTTGGCGACGCCGTCGGCGGGGACCTCGAAGGTCTTGTCGTGGCTGCCGTACTCCTCGGCCTTCTGCGCCATCAGGCCGACGTTGGGCACGGTGCCCATGGTGGTCGGGTCGAACTGGCCGTGGGTCTTACAGAAGTTGATCATCTCCTGGTAGATCCGGGAGAAGGTGGACTCCGGGTTGACGGCCTTGGTGTCCTTGGTGCGGCCGTCGGCGCCGTACATCTTGCCGCCGAGCCGGATCATCGCCGGCATCGAGGCGTCGACGATCACGTCGGACGGCGAGTGGAAGTTCGAGATGCCCTTGACCGAGTCGACCATGGCCAACTCCGGGCGATGCTCGTGGCAGCGGTGCAGATCCTGGATGATCTCCTCGCGCTGCGAGGCCGGCAGCGTCGAGATCTTGTCGTACAGGTCGGACATGCCGTTGTTGACGTTCACGCCCAGTTCGTCGAACAGCTTCTCGTGCTTGGCGAAGGCGTCCTTGTAGAAGACCTTCACCGCGTGACCGAACACGATGGGGTGCGACACCTTCATCATCGTGGCCTTGACGTGCAGCGAGAACATCACGCCGGTCTTGTAGGCGTCCTCGATCTGCTCTTCGTAGAACTGGTAGAGCGCCTTCTTGCTCATGAACATGCTGTCGATGACGTCGCCCTCGTCGAGCTTGACCTCGGGCTTGAGCACGATGGTCTCGCCGTCGGCGGTCTCGAGGACCATCTTGACGTTGCGGGCCTTGTCCAGCGTCATCGACTTCTCGCCGTGGTAGAAGTCGCCTTCCTTCATGGTCGCGACGTGCGTGCGGGAGGCCTGCGACCACTCACCCATGCTGTGCGGGTGCTTCTTGGCGTACTCCTTGACGGCCTTGGGCGCGCGGCGGTCCGAGTTGCCTTCGCGCAGCACCGGGTTCACCGCGCTGCCCAGGATCTTGCCGTAGCGCCGCCGGATCTCTTTTTCCTCGTCGGTCTTCGGGTCACCCGGGAAGTCGGGCAGGTCGTAACCCTTGGCGCGCAACTCCTTGATGGCGGCCAGCAGCTGCGGCACCGAGGCGCTGATGTTCGGCAGCTTGATGATGTTGGCCGACGGGTCCTGGGTGAGGGCGCCCAGTTCAGCGAGGTTGTCGGGCACCTTCTGCTCGTCGGTCAGGCGGTCGCTGAACTCGGCGAGGATGCGCGCCGCGACGGAGATGTCGCTGGTCTTGACGTCGATGCCGGCCGCGCCGGCGAAGGTCTGGACGATCGGCAGGAACGCGTAGGTCGCCAGTAGCGGCGCCTCATCGGTCAGCGTGTAGATGATGGTCGGCTGCTCGGCGCTCATGCATGTACTCCCGGCGTGGTGTAGTCGGTCAGGTCTCGTGGGGCACCGCGCTGTGATCGCGGCTACCCCGTAGTGACGGCTACCAGTATCGCCTGCGGTGGTCCCCCGCGCGCGACTGGGCCGGGATCTACATTAGGCCCCGCTGAGCGCCGGCGGGCGTTCCCGCCGCCGACCGAGCCGGCCGTCGTGCCACTGCGCGACCGAGTGCGCGGTGTGGGCGACGTCGTCGTCGGGGCCGAGGACCTCGTAGGTGGTGGCGAGGTCGTCGGTGCCGTTGATCTCGCACTCGTAGCCGATCCGTGCCGTCAGTTGCCGCACCCAGCGGACGGCCTGCGGCCGTTCGGTGGCGTCGGCGAGCCGCGCGTCACCGAGGACCAGCAGCCGGTCCGGGTCCGCCGAGACGATGGTGTCGGTGACGAACTCGGTGATCTGGTCCTCTTCGACCCGCAGCAGCTTGCGCGACCGCCGCGAACGATCCTCCCGGAAAAGGGATTCCAGGGTTTCGTCGTCGATCACCACCAGGAGCGAGTCGATGTTGTCGCTCAACCGCTCCAGCTCCGCCCGCCGGGCCATCGCCTCGGCCGGCGTCGAGACCGCCGGCGCACCGCCGTAGATCGCGGTGTCACCGCGGCGGCGGAACTCCTCGAGGATCACATCGAGCAGTGGTGTCTGCCGGCCGAGGACGACAACCGCCGGGACGGAACTGCCTGCCGTCAACATAAGCCCTCCTAGCTCATGGGGCCGACGCCGTTACATCGGCCCATTTCCGCGAAATAAGACTTCCGAATTTTCGGATTATGCCCTGCGCCATCTCACGAAATTTGAGCAGGCGGCATGTCACCGCAGCCTTTAAGCGACTAGAGATTTCCAGCTGACACAGGGCGCTTCAGTTCGTCGTGCGACACACCCTGTACCCACTGTCCGAGCAGTTCAGAGCGTTGCGTCAGACGCGATCCCGCTTACGCTTGGAAGCAACAGAGCCGTCGTCGGCGAACTTGGCGCGCTTTTCTGCGCGGCGTTCTTTAATTGTCATTTGTGGTTTCTTCTGGCCACGACCCCGCGACTTGTTACTCACTCTTGCGGCTCCTTTTACAAAGCGACAATCATGCTGTATAGGCGACCATACCCGAGAAAAAAATAAAAGCCAGTTGCGCTGCGCCGGGTGCGTCAGCGCCCGCGAACCAGCCTGAACTGCTGGTTCATCATGTCCAGCAACTCCGGGGTCAGCATCCCGCCGGCGTATTCCACCCAGCACCAACTGCGCGCCGGGGCGGTCCCGGCGCCGTCGCTCACCACCCGACCGAAGTAGTGCAGCGGACTGCCGCTGGTGTCGAAGGCGAAGTTGTAGGAAGCGGCGCCCACAGTCGCCTCCAGGGCGGTCATCTTCCCGCTCTCGTCGAAGGTCGGGGTCGCCACGATGTCGCGATGCACGGTGGTGACGCCGTCCTCGAGCAGGTAGCCGGGCCCGAAGTCCAGCCCGTCGCGCCCCTGCCAGAAGCTGCCGCCACCCAGCCGACCGTCGGGGTAGGCGTGCAGCCAGGACATCCACATGCCCTGCAAGTGCCGCGCGACGGGAAGCTCGGTGTAGATCATCCCGGGCGGGCCGTACGCGAAATCCTGGTGGGCATATCCGGACACCTCGACACCGTCGATGATCCCGGTCGCATAGATCAGCTCGTGGCGGTAGTGCACCTGATGCTCGATGCCCGGCTGGATCGGAACGTGGGTGATGGCCACGTCGCTCACCGTGCGGCCGTGCAATTCCCAGCGATTCCCGGCGTCGTACCAGTGAAATCCGTCATCGTCCCACTCGAACCGGCCGCTGGGATAGCTGGTCTGCAACCGGTCGCCGCTGTCGGTGTAGGTCAGCGGCTCGAACCAGTCGATTCCGGAGTACTCGCTGAACAGGTGGGTGGCCTCGGCGCCGGGGTGCAGGGCGCGGAACCCGCACACCGGGGACACCACGTGGGTCATCCCGGTCACGAAGTCGTCGGTGCCACGCAGACCCCAATAGTTGCGGCCCGCTTGGTCGCTGACCACCGCACCTACCCAGACGCCGCCGAGGGTGACATCCGGCCCGGGGGTCCATTCGCGTCGGTAGTGATCGAGCGTGGGTGCCTGCCTGGTGACGCTGAAGTCCACTCGATCCAGCACCCGATACCCCCCTGCGTTCGACGCGGCTACACCCGGGAGTATCGGGTGCCGCCGAGCGCCGTGTCAGGCGTTCGGTCGGATCAGCGGTCGTCGCAGCGCTGGAGGGCCATCGCTTCCGCGGACAACTCGGCGTAGCGCTGCAGCAGCGCGGCGGCGGCAACCGGTTCGGCCGAGCATTCGACCAGGTCGAGCATCTTGTGCGCGATGACCGCCGGGGCCGCCGGGGCGACGACGAACAGGATCGCGGTGCGGGAGTGCGTGCCCATCAGGCCGATCGTCTCCCGGTGGACCATCCGGTAGGGATCCACCGAGATGGCCGAACCGTGCTTGATCAGCCGGGACGGCGCCGTCGTCCACAGGACGGGGTCGTAGACGACGCGGTGGATGGATCCGATCCACCGGCTGAAGACGGCCACCAGATCGGGCAGCTCTGATCCCAGGTTGGCGCTGGTGGGCCACCAGGCCCCGTCCACACAGCCGTGCGCCGATCCGGCGCGGGACAGCGCCAGTCGTCTGTTCTCCGCCTTCGCGGGCGCTGTCTTCGCGGGCGCACCCGCGCCGCGAGTCGATCCATCCTTGGTACGCATCGAAGCTTGATGCCCCCATCTGGCCGCGAAACGGCCACGAATTCCAACCTGCGATGACGCGAACGCGGACATTCGTCGCACAAGGGATCGCCGGTGTCTGCAACCCTACCGCACGCTGGAAACCACGCGCGGCGATGGATCGACGATGGCGTCAATTCCATTGCACATCAGTGAAATTGGCATGTCATGCATTTCCGTCACCAAACGCAATACGGGCGTAGGGTGGCGGTATCGGACTAGGCCGACCCGGTCGGCATTTTGGAGCAGAGCATGACTGTTTCCGTCACCCGCGCCGATGGCGCCGTCGACAACTACATGCGCTCCGGCGACGCGTATGTCAAGAGCGCCGACGGTTCGCTGGACATCGTCCGGACGGGATCCAAAGAGCCACACAGTTACGCCGCGGATCAGTGGTCTGAGGTCAGCGGCGACGAGCGTAAGTCGAAGCGGCGCTTCCTACCCTGGTAGCCGCGGTCCGGGCCCGGACCGGTCCGGATCAATCCTCGTCGCCGGGCTTGGCCAGCCCGCAGCGCGCCCGGAAGTCGGTCATCGGCTGGCGGATTCCCTCCAGCTCGGCGGAAAGCTGCGGGTGCTGGGCCCGCCACTCGTCGGCCTTGGCGCGCCGCTCCTCCACGGGCTGGTAACGCAGGTCGGAGAAGAACGCATTCACCTCGGGATGGGCAAATACGTAGGCCGACAACGCGGTAGAGACGCCGGCCTGCACGCGGGCCTGGTCGGCGATCGAGCAGTCCGGGGGTGTCGGTTGCGCCGCGGCCACGGCACTGGAACCGAACAGTGCGGCACCGGCGATCGCCGCGGCGCCTACGGATCGGACGAGAACAGACATTTCCACTCCTCTATCTGGGGCGAGTCTCTATCTAGGGCGATCCAAGAAGCGATCACCGTGTCGTAGCTAGTTTCCGAACGCGGCGCCGCCGCCGAACTACATGTCCTCGGTCTCGTTGGGATCGTCGTGGATGAGTTGGAGGTCGTTATCCCCGCAGGTGTCGATCCCGAGGTCGCAGTACGGGAACTCCACGGGAATCGGGGCGATCGGCGCGGGGCTCGCACCCGCGACCGGGACCGATGCGAAGGTGGTGACCAACGCGGCCGCGGCCACGATCGGTATCTCGTAAAAAGCTCTGTGCACAGCTACCTCCGCCGGGTTGGACCAGTTCACACTGGACACTGAACTTCCCGCCCGGCGAGGAACTCAAACACTCCGGCGTCGCGCGGCGGCGTCAGCGGCCGGCGATCCAGTCCAGGAACTCCGCGGCGGTGAACACCGGCTTGCCATATTCCTGCGCCTTGCGGGCCTTGCCGGATTGGGTGCCGGCCTCGGCGATCACCAGGACCTCGCACCGGGTCTTGGTCACCGAACGCACCGGGGACAGTCCCGCCGCGGCGGCCAGTCGCTCTATCTCGTCGCGCTCCACCACGCGTCCGGTGTGATCAAGAACGGTTCCGGTGAAACAGATTCGGGCCCCAGCCACCAGCACCTCCTCGATGTCGTCGCGGGACCGGGCGGCCTCGTCCAGGGCCGCGGCCAGATCTTGGGCCCCCAGCAGCGTCGAGGCCGTCCGTAGTCGCTCCACCACCTCATCGGGCAGCGTCGCCCGGGTAGCAGCCTGCCGCAGTTGGTCGGCCGCGGCCTGCCGCGCGGTGCCGTCCCAGCTGGACTCGTCGACCATGGCGGCCGGTATCTCCGGCGCCACGCCCAGCAGCGCGGCGCCGAGTTTACGGCTGACCCGCAGCAGCGCCGACAGCGCCGGCAGGTGCCGCGCGGCCGGCGTCTCGACGTCGTGGTCGCGGCTGATCAGCAGTCCGGACACCGCTTCGACGGGCTCGGGCTCCTCGAACGGCGACGATCCCGTCGATACCGTTGTCCCAGAACGTAGTTCGAGGGCAGCCCGAGCCCGCTCGAGTGCGGTGCGGCCACGGACCGGAGCGCCTTTCAGCTCGATGCCCAGGGGCATGGCGGTGACGTAGCCGAGGCGTTTGAGTTCGAAGTCGATCAGCCCCAGGGTCTCGTCGACGGCGACGCCGACGGGGGTGCAGCCGGCGAGCATCGGCGCGATCACTCCCCAGGCTTCCCGCAGGGTCGGGGCCAGCAGGACGTCGGAGACGCTGATGCCGTAGGCGGTGCGTGCGTCGGCCAGGTCGCGCTGCGGGTTGATCAGGGTGGAGACCGCGGTGCCGTCGTCGAAGGCGGCCGCGAACTCGACCGGGCGCGGCCGCGACATCCGGCTCTCGTCGCCGACCGTGAGTATGCCGAGGGCGCAGAACCGGCGGGCCTGATCGCCGGGCGTCGAGCCGCGCAGGAAGCGGGTGATGCGCCGGTCGATCTTGAGGTCCTTGGGCAGCACCGGGCGTTTGAGCACCAGTCCGGCCAGCGAGGTGCAGCGGCTCAGCGCGACGTACAGCTGCCCGGTGGAGAACATGCCGCCGGTCAGGTCGACCACCAACCGGTCCAGGGTCTGCCCCTGGCTCTTGTGGATGGTGATCGCCCACGCCAGCTTGAACGGCAACTGGGTGTACGTGCCGATGACCTCGCGGCGCAGCGAACCGCCGTCGACCACCGGGCGCGTCGCCTCCCACGTGAACGGCGCGACATCGGCCACCGAACCGTCCGGGAACTCGATCTCGACCACCGCGCCGAAGCGGTCGTAGCCCACGCCGACGACGCGGCCGATCGAGCCGTTGACCCAGCGGTCGGACTGGTCGTTGTTGAGCATCATGACCTGGGCGCCAACCTTGAACCGCAGTTCGTCCTCGATCGGCTTATCGAACAGCGACAGGTCGCCGGATTCCTGGGCACGGTGCAGCAACTCGTCACCCGGCAGCCGCTCGAGATGCTGGCGGTTGCGCGCCGTGACCAGCCGGTTGGTGGGTGCCAGCGTCAACCAGAACTCGTCGGGCGGCGGGACGAACTCGTTGTCGACCCGCGCGTTGAGGTGTTCCTGGGCGTGCCCCAGCAGGACACCCTCGCGAATCTCGTTGAGGATCAAGGTCATTCGCTGATCGCCGAGCTGGCGGAACACGGTGGTCAGCGACAGGGTGGGAAAGTCGTCGCGCGCGAAGGCCTTGGCGGAGAAGAAGTACGGGGTGTCGTAGACCGTCGAGAAATACTGCTGTTCACCCTCCCCCACCACCGGCGGCAGCTGGTAGAGGTCGCCCACCAGGACCACCTGCACGCCACCGAACGGGGCGCCGGGGTCCGGGCCGAACCGCTGCAGCGCGGTGGCCAGCATGTCGAAGACGTCGGCGCGCACCATCGACGCCTCGTCGATGATAAGGGTGTCCAACGATGCGAGCGTCTTGGCGAACCGGCCCGGCCGGTAGGCGCCGCTGGTCACGTCGGCCAGCGTTGTGGTGGTGCGGAATCCGAACAGGCGGTGGATGGTGTAGCCGTCCACGTTGAGCGCGGCGATCCCGGTGGGTGCGACCACGACCACGTTGCGGTCGGTGCCGGCCATGAAGTGGCGGATCAGCGTCGACTTGCCGGTGCCCGCCTTGCCGGTGAGGAACAGGTGTCGGCCCGCGGCCAGCAGGCTCAGCGCCTCCCGGAACTCGTCGGTGAGGACCAGCGGGTCGCCGGCGGGCGCCAGTTCGTCAATCATCGTCGACAAGACTCAGAGCGCTGCCCTTGTGCGCGGCGATGTGATCGGTCTTGTCGCTCTTGATTTCGTACTGGGGTTCGTCTTCGGAGGCGCGGCGGGGGTGGCCCTTGTAGTCGAAGTCCTTGGTGTGGACCTTCGTGATCTTGCCGGAGACGTGACCCGCCTCGGAGTTCCACGTCACGTGATCGCCGACGGCGAAGCGCTTCGGCATCGGTCCTCCCTTCGTCAGTGGCTCCATTCAAACACCCGTCAGGCGCGCTGCACCGCCCCGAGGGATTCGGGCTGCGCTCACAGCGAGCGGCTGATGATTTCTTTCATGATTTCGCTGGTGCCGCCGTAGATCTTGTTGACGCGGGCACCGGCGTAGGCGCGGGCGATCGGATACTCCATCATGTAGCCGTAACCGCCGAAGAACTGCACGCACCGGTCGACGACATCGACGCCCTTGTCGGCGGCGACGAGTTTGGCCATCGAGGCGGTCGCCGGGTCGTTCTTGCCGTTGATGTATTCCTGGACGCAGTAGTCGACGGTGGTCTTGATGGACAGCACCTCGGCTTTGAGTGCGGCGAGTTCGAACTTGGTGTTCTGGAACGTGATCAGCGGCTTGCCGAACGCTTCGCGTTCCTTGGTGTAGCGCACCGACTCGATGACCGCCGCCTCGGCCATACCGGCGCACGAGGAAGCGATGATCAGCCGCTCGCGCGCCAACTGCGACATGAGCTGGTAGAAGCCCTGGCCCTCCTGCTCGCCGAGCAGGTTCGCCACCGGCACGCGCATGTCGGTGAAGAACAGTTCCCGGGTGTCCTGGCCGTGCTGGCCGACCTTCTCCAGCACGCGTCCGCGCTGGAAGCCGACGAGATCGGAGTTCGTCTCGGCGACGATCAGCGACACCCCGGACGCACCCTTGGTGCTGTCGGTCTTGGCGACGATCACCAAGAGGTCGCAGTGGGTTCCGTTGGAGATGAACGTCTTCGAGCCGTTGATCACGTAGTGGTCGCCGTCGCGGACCGCGGTGGTCTTGACCGCTTGCAGGTCGGATCCGGTGCCGGGTTCGGTCATCGCGATCGCGAGCACCTTGTCGCCGCTGATGATGCCGGGCATCCAGCGCTGCTTCTGTTCGGCGTTGGCGTAGGTGTTGATGTAGTGGGCCACGATCGGCGAGTGCACGAGCCAACCCGAGGCCGAGTCCCCGGCCAGCGCGAGTTCTTCGGCGATGACGGCGGACAGTCCGAAGTCGCCACCGATGCCGCCGAACTCCTCGGGCAGGTCGACGCCCAGCAGGCCGGCGTCGCCGAGCTTGTTCCAGAACTCGCGGTCCACCTGGTGCTGTTTGGCCCAGCGTTCCTGGTGCGGGGTGGACTCCTTGCGGAAGAACTCCGCGGCGTGGGTGCGCAGCGCGCGGTGTTGGTCGCTTTCCCACGTGGCACGGTAGTCGGGGAACAATTCAGACATCGGGTCACCTTCTGTAGTTCGGTTCGGTGATTCGGGAGTTACTGCCGCACCGCATTGAGCGGGGTGTCCGCCTGTGCGGCAATGGATTCCAGCTCTGCACCGGTCTTGTCGGCGGGCGCGACGGACGCGAGCGGATCGCCGGCCGGGGGTTCCGCCTTGGTGACGCTTCGTTTCTCCGCCCCTCGCGTCGACATTACAAGTGTAACGTAAAACATTCAGATGTAATGCCGATTGGACCGCCGGTACCTTAAGTTGGCCTTGTCGGCCCGAATCAGGAGGCGAGCAGTGGTAGACCCACGAGCGTCGAACGATGACCTCACGGCGCGGGCGCGGGTGCGCAACGCAGCCCTCGACCTGTTCGCCCGCGAGGGTGCGGACCGGGTTTCGCTGCGCGCGGTGGCCGCGCAGGCCGGCGTGACCCACGGTCTGGTGCAGCACCACTTCAAGTCCAAGGCCGGCTTGCGCGACGCAGTCGACCAACTGGTCGTGGACTACTTCGAGGGCGCCCTGCGAGAGGCGGAGCCCCTCGACGATCCCGCCGAGCACGCCGCGGCCCGCGATGCGGCGGTCCGGCGCATGCTCGAAAAGAACCCTCCTGTCGTCGATTACGTGCGCCGCGCAGTCCTGTCACCGTCGGGAGAAGGGACACACCTGCTCGACGTGCTGGTCGACCTGACCCAGCGCGAAGTGGGCGCGCTCCGGGACGCGAAACTCGCGTCCTCCCAACGCCGGATGTCCACGCAGGTGGTGTCGGTCCTGCTGCGACAGATGGGCGAGTTGCTGCTGAGCCCGATGGTGGACGCGGTGTGGCAGCGGGTGGCCGGCCCCGGCGAGGAAGAGCGGCCGACGTTGACCATCCGCGTCGAGGATTAGGTGCGTTGCACACCGCAGAGCAGACTCCAACTATAGTTGTGTTACTCCAACTTTTGTTGGATAACCCGAGGTGCCGCGATGCAACTGAACCGACCATTCGCCACTGTGACGCCGACGTTGGACGGCGACGTGCTCGCCGTCCTCGCGACCGCTGACGCTACTTTCACCATCTCTCAAATTCAGCGCATCCTGGCCACTGCATCAGGAGAAGGCATCCGGAAGGTCCTCACCCGCTTGACCGCGCAAGGGGGTGCGAACTGCTCGTCAGAATGTGAGCAAACGTGATCGAGTGTGCGTTTCGCTGAGTGTGTGAAGTTGGCTGCGTGGGCGCGTGCGGATGGTGTGCATCCGCAGACGGGGTGGCGGTGGTTGCGTGAGGGTCGATTGCCGGTGCCTGCTCGCGGTGGGAGTCAGGGACGATCTGGGTCGACGCTGCGGCCAGCGCGGAGAGTGGTCGCACCGTCGTGTACGCGCGGGTGTCATCGCATGATCGACGGCCGGATTTGGATCGGCAGGTCGCACGGTTGGCTGATTGGGCTTTCTTCGAACGGCCATGTGGTCGGCGAAGTTGTGACCGAGGTCAGGTCCGGACTGAACGGGAAGCGGCCGAAAGTTGCGCAGATCTTGTCGGACCCGTGTGCTTCGGTGGTGGTTGTGGAACATCGTGACCGGCTCGGGCGCTTCGGGGTTGAGTATCTCGAAGCCGCGTTGTCTGCGCAGGGTCGCAAGGTTGTCGTCACCGGTCAGGGCGAGACCGCTAATGATGTGGTGCGTGAGGTGATCGAGGTGCTGACCTCGATGTGTGCGCGTCTGTATGGCCGTCGCGGGGCGCGCAACGGTGCGATGCGGGCGGTGACGGCCATCAAGCAGGTGCAGGTTGGTACCGGTGGCTAGGTTCGAGATACCCGAGGGTTGGACCGCGCAGGCCTACCGGTTCGCACTGGATCCGACACCAACACAGTTGCGGGCGTTGGCGTCTCATGCTGGTGCGGCACGGTTCGCGCACAACCACATGCTCGCTTTGGTGAAAGCAGTGATGGATCAGCGGGCCGCTGAACGCAGCTACGGCGTGCCAGAAGCGGAGTTGACGCCGGTGTTGGGGTGGTCGTTGCCGGCGTTGCGCAAGGTGTGGAATCAGCGCAAGGCGGCGTGTGCGCCGTGGTGGGACCAGAATTCGAAGGAGGCCTACAACACCGGTCTGGACAGGTTGGCCCGCGGCTTGGACGCGTGGTCGAAATCCCGAAAAGGTGAGCGGGCCGGCAGCGCGGTCGGTTTCCCGCGGTTCAAGTCGGCCCGGGCGCCGCGTTCGGTGCGGTTCACCACCGGTGTCCTGCGGTGCGAGGCTGATCGCCGCCACATCAGCCTGCCGCGCCTCGGTGCGGTCCGGACCCACGAGTCGACCCGTAAGCTGGCCCGCCGGATCGAGGCCGGGACGGCGCGGATCTTGTCGGCCACCGTGCGCCAGGACAGCGCCGGGCGCTGGCACTGCTCCTTGCAGGCCATCGTCGCGGGCAAGGCGCGGCCGGCGCACGCACAGCGTTCCTCGCATCCGGTGGTCGGGGTCGACGTCGGAGTCAAAGCCGACGCCCTGCTCGTCGTGGCCACCCCCGACGGGACCGAGCTCGACCGCGTTCCTGCGCCGAAGTCGCTGACCGCCGCACAATCCCGGTTGCGGGCGTTGCAGCGCCGCGCTACCCGCCAGCACGGCCCCTACGATCCGGCCCCGAAGACCAAGCAGGCACCGTCGAAGCGGTGGCGGCGCACTCGGGCCCGGATCGGTCGCACCCACGCTCACGCCGCGGCGGTGCGCCGCGACGTGCTGCACAAGGCGACCACCGCGTTGGCCCAGCAGCACGACGTCGTGGTGGTCGAAACACTCAACGCTGCAGGGATGCGTACTGCCGGCGGTGCGCGCAAACGGGGTCTCAACCGGGCGCTCGCTGATGCCGCACTGGCCGAGGTTCGGCGCATGCTCGGTTATAAAACACGTTGGTACGGCTCCCGTCTCGTGGAGGCCGACCGGTATTTTCCGTCGTCGAAGACATGCACGGCCTGTGGGAGGCGAAAGCCAAACCTCACCCTGGCCGATCGAATCTTCGACTGCGAGCACTGTGGTGTCCGGATCGATCGTGATCTGGGGGCTGCGATCAACCTCGCCCGACTCGGCGTACCCACACCAGCTGTGGGTGAACAGGGTCCCGCCGGGAGTGGTCCGGTGGCAGGACGTGGAGCCATGCGTGAGACCGGACCCGCGCCAGCGGGCCAGGCAGCAGGCCATGAAGCGTCAACCCCGCACCACCAGGTGGATCAGACGGGGACCGCCTCACCGCAAGGCGAGGCTGCCTAATGAGAGACGAACTCACATTCGCTCACCAAAAGGCAACGGTGGTGGGCCATGACATGGTCGGCAGAACCAACACCTACCGACTTAACACGGAACATCTTGCGGCCGAGCCGATCCTGGCGCTGTCACGGTTAGCTCACAGCTTCCTCAGCCGCCTGGAAGAACATTCGGCGAAATGGCAGGAACCGTCCGTCTACGCCGCCGTGTTTCGTTCCGCGGCAACTGGGCGCATGACTCTCGCCAGCGACATCGACCTGTCCTGGTGCGAACCAACCTGAGGCAGGACGACATCTCCGACGGTTGGGAACAGCAGGTCACCGAGCTGGCTCGATTGGTCGGACCGGCAACGACGGCCGCATCGTCGAATACACCGTCGACGACCTCCGCGCGGCAGCCTCCGCGCGGCAGCCTCCGCGCGGGAGCCGCTGCTGGACGACGTAACAAGCACGGCTGACCGTGGCAGGCACACGCTCGTGGTTGACCAAGCAGCTACGACCGGTCCGCGAAGTCGCCGCGGCCGAGAAGTCCTGATGCCCGGCACCCGCGACGGCGATAACCACCAACGTAGGCAACGCCACAGTTTTGGCTGAAGGCGGCCCAGATCACTGCCCGTGGGTGTGGCCGGTCACACCCAACTCCTGCCGCAAACCGTCGCACCGAGCGCCACTGCGGTTCGCTGCGCGCCCGCTGTGAACAGGGAGTTCCCTAAGGACCAGCGACGCCGCGAGCCAGCAAGACAGAACACGCTACAGCCTCGGGCACAATCCGTCGCGCAGAGGGGTCCGTGCTCCGCCGCTCGCACCGGATGGTATAGCGATGCGGGTCTTTGGCCGGATCGCCGGTAACGTCCGCTGCTCGTGAACAGATCTCAGCCGGCCCCGAGTCGGCGTCGCCGCTCCTCGGCCATCGCTGCGATCATCGTGCCCACGGTCGCGATCCTGGTCGCCGGTGCCGGCACCGGTCCTGCTCCGCGGACCACCGATGCGGCGCCGAGTGCGTCGTCCGACGCGGGCCCGGCGCTCGTCCCGGTGCCCGTCGACAACGCACGCGTCGCCCCCCGCATCCTGCGGGTCGCTCTGCCCGAGGGTGTGGCGCCGGAGAAGGGACTCCAGGTCAAGACCATCCTGGCGGCGCGCGCCGTCAGCAAGACGTTCCCCGAGATCCTCGACATCGGTGGCGTCCGCGCCGACGCACTCAAATGGCATCCGAACGGGATGGCCATCGACGTGATGATCCCGAACTACACCACCCCCGAGGGCAAGGCGCTCGGCGACCGTGAGGTGAGCCCCTCGTAGTGGTCCAGTCGTTGTGCGACTCTGTTGCCCGGTCTGCGGGCAAGGAAGAATCGACAACGACATGGCATCGAACAAGCGCCGGCGGCATACGCCGGATCAGATCATCCGCAAGCTGGCCGAGGGCAACAAGCTGCTCGGGAGCGGCCAGGAGCTCGCTGAGGTGTGTCGGCACCTGGAGATCGCCGAATCGACCTGGCATCGCTGGGTAGCCCAGTACGGCGGCATGAAGGCCAACGAGGCCAAACGGCTCAAAGAGCTCGAGGCCGAGAACGCCCGGCTCAAGAAGCTGGTCGCCAATCAGGCTCTCGACATCGACATGCTCAAGGAGATTTCGGCGGGAAACTTTTGACCCCGAACCGCAAGCGCAGCGCCGTAGCGGCGCTGCGTGAGCGGTTCGGGGTGTCCGAACGCCGCGCCTGCACCGTCGTGGGCATCCACCGGTCCACAATGCGCCTGACCCCGGCGCCGGTGACCACCGAGGAAGCCGAGTTGCGGGCCTGGCTGCGCAAGTTCTCCACTGACCGGCCACGCTGGGGGTGGCGACGGGCGGCCAAGATGGCCCGCCGCGCCGGCTGGCAGGTCAACAACAAGCGCATCCGTCGACTGTGGCGCGCAGAGGGCCTTCGGGTTCCGCAGCGGCGCCGCAAAAAGCGTCTCACCGGTATCGGCGTCGCCGTCGGCGCGATGTCACCGATCCGCCCCAACGTCATCTGGGCGATGGACTTCCAGTTCGACACCACCGCCGATGGCCGCACCATCAAGATGCTCAACGTCATCGACGAGTTCACCCGCCAAGCACTCGCGATCGAGGTCGACCGCGCCATCAACGCCGACGGCGTCGTCGACGTGCTGGATCGCCTGGCGCTGACCCACGGGGCGCCGCGGTACGTGCGTTTCGACAACGGTCCTGAGTTCGTCGCCCACGCCGTGAGCGATTGGTGCCGATTCAACAGTGCTGGTTCACTTTTCATTGATCCCGGCTCGCCCTGGCAGAACGCCTTCATCGAATCATTCAACGGTCGCCTGCGCGACGAACTGCTCAACTCCTGGCGCTTCGACTCCCTACGCGAAGCCCGCGTGATCATCGAAGACTGGAGGATCGACTACAACGCCAACCGACCCCACTCCGCCCACGGTGAACTCACCCCGACCGAGTTCGCTCTACAGTGGGCCACGACCCACCAACCCCAAGTCGCATAACGAGTGGACCACCAAACGGGTCCCCCTCAGAACCGCCGTCACGACTCGCCCACATAGCGTTGCTGCTAGTAGATCCGGATCTGGTGGGTGACGTTCAATTTTTCTAGTTGTGCACAGTAGCGCTCGATGCTGGCAAGTTTGACATCCTCGTAGCCCTTGACCAGGGTGGCGGTTTCGGCAAGCGAGACGGCGTGGTTGTAGTTCGCGGCACTTAAGTCGGCCGTCGCGCTGTTGATCATGGACCTGTACTGCGCCAGCAAGGCCCGCTCAAGCCGGCGCATCTTCGTGTAACCGAACGGGTCGAACGGGGTTCCGCGTAATCGGCTTGCACGCTTCAGCATATGTAGCAAGACATGCGACCTCGGGCCGAAGCCAATCTTGCTGGCGCGCCCCAGCGTCTTGAACGTGGGCGGGTGTAGTTGGTAGGTCAGATTCTCGGCGCCCGGCACCTCTTGGCGCACTGCCTCGAGGAACGCGGGTTCGGTGAGCAGTCGCGCAACTTCGTACTCGTCCTTATAGGCCGTCAGTTTGTACAGTCCACGCGCCACCTCGGCGCTGAATGCGGTGGCCGTGCCAATCGTTCGCTCCTTCCGCCACGCGTTCTCGACGTATTGCACGTAGCCTTTGGCCGTACGCTGGCTTTGAAAAGCGATCAGTTCGGCCGCTCGGCGTGCCACCATCGCCCGGACTTCGCCCGCGAGCGGCGAGTTGCGGATAAGAGGATGATCCGACGGCAACATCAAGGGCTTCGTCGAACGGGCAACGGTCGCGGCGGCAAACGCGGCAGGATCAGCCGCTGCAAGCCGGCCCCATTGCAATGCCGCCTGATTGGCTTGTACCGCAACTCCGTTGGATTCGATGGCAGCCATGATGAACTCAATCGAAATCGGCAGCACACCTGCCTGGTACGCGGCCCCCACGAGCAGAAAGTTGGCCACCATGCCGTTGCCGAACAAAATCTGTGACGCCGCAATAGCATCCATCGTGACAACGTTGCGCGACACGGCTCTCACACGTTCGATCAATCCGGAGGTCGCGGGGTAGACGACGTCGCCTTGGTACACCATATCGCCGGTTGGTGTCTTGCTCGTCGAGGCGATTGTCGTGGTGCGGTGAGGCGATGCCACGGTGAGATTCTTGCTGTCGACTGTAGTGAGTAGGTCAAAGGCCAAGAGGCAGTCCGCGGACTCAGGACCGACACGATTCGACACGTCGGTCGGTCGTCGGCTGATGCGCAGGTGGGAGGTCACCGGGCCGGCCTTCTGACTCAACCCGGTCTGATCTAGGCCTTGGACGAACAAGCCCGATCGGAGCGCCGCGGTCGCAAGAACTTGGTTGACCGTGACGATTCCGGTACCGCCGATGCCGGCCAGAAAGATGTTGAAAGATGATTCTATTGGCGGTAATTCAGGCTCCGGCAACTCAGGGGCGGCCGGGATGTCCCGTTTGGTGGGCCTGGAATCGGCGGGTAGCTCGACGGTGACGAAGGACGGACATTCGCCGTCGAGACAGCTGTAGTCGGTATTGCAGCCGTCCTGATCGATCCGGGTCTTGCGCCCGAACTCGGTGTCAACGGGCTGAACCGATAAGCAGTTTGATTTTACGCCACAGTCTCCGCAGCCTTCGCACACCGCCTCGTTGATCACAACCCGTGTCCGGCGGCTCGGCAGTTGTCCACGCTTGCGTTTACGGCGCGCTTCGGCGGCGCATTGCTGATCGTAAAGCAATACGGTGACACCGGGGACCCCTCGCAATTGCTGCTGAGCTTCGTCGAGCCGATCGCGATGCCACAGTTTAGTTCCGTGCGCCAGGCTGGCTCTTCGGTAGCGTTCCGGCGCCTCGGCGCATACGATTATCTGCGCTACACCTTCGGCCGCAAGCTTATGGGTGAGAGCGGGCACGGCGAGTGCGCCTTCGGCGTCCTGGGCGCCCGTCATCGCAACCGCGCTGTTGTAGAGGATCTTATAGGTGATGTTAACTCCTGCGGCAATGCAAGCCTGAACGGCCAGTTGCCCGGAATGGAAATAGGTACCGTCGCCGATGTTCTGGAAAATGTGTTCAACATCGGAGTACTGAGCCTGACCAATCCATTGGGCGCCTTCGCCTCCCATTTGGGTCAGACCGGTGACTTGGGAGTCGGGCCGGCTTGACATGGTGACAAGGGTGTGGCACCCGATACCGCCACCGGCCAGAGAACCCTCGGGTACTGCAGTAGATCGGTTGTGCGGGCAGCCGGAACAGAAGTATGCGGTGCGCTTCGTGGGCACCACACCGAGCTCAATACGAGCGTGCCTGACCGGCGGTAGGTCGACGCGCCCCAGAAGGACCTTTCGAAGAGGTGCGAGCAAGCGGGCACTCGTCAGTTCCCCGTTGGCTGGGATGAGTGGTTGACCGCTGTGGTCTCTCTTGCCGAGTACGCTCGGCGCTGCGCTTGACCCATAGAGCGCGTCCTTGACCTGCGATTCGACGAGCCCCATCTTGTCCTCTACAACCAGCACCTGCTCTACGTCGCGGGATAGCTGACGAATCGTATTGTATCCCAACGGGTATGGCATGCCGACCCGCATCACTCTGATTCCCGCTCGGGTCAGTGCAGCAGCGTCCAAACCGAGGTCAGCCAATCCGCCCAGAACCGCGTCATACGCCGAGCCGACCGCAACGATGCCCAACCACGCCTGCGCGGGGTCTATTTCTATGCGGTCGAGTTCGTTGGCATCGGTGAAGGCTCGTACCATCTCCCACCGGGGCCCGTAGAGGTCTGCTTCGGCCAACAAACTGTCTGGCGGCGCTGCCATCAATCGCTGCCGGTAACTCCAGGGTGCGCCCTGCCAAGTGATTCGGGGAACCGTGATCGGCATCGCGCTGACCTCCCCGTCGAACGTCCACAGTCCGTCGGCGACATCGGCGACCAGTTTCATGGCCACGGTGCAGCCTGACGCCCTTGATAGAGAGATGGCGTGCAATCCGAAACGGACGATCTCTTCGGCGTTGCGCGGGAACACTATCGGCATGTTCAGCGCGGCGAGGGAGCGTTCGCTAGCTGCGGGCACGCTGGAGGACTTGGCGGCAGGGTCGTCACCGACCACCGCAAGCATGCCGCCCTTCGGATGGGCTCCATATGTTGCCATGTGGCGCATGGCATCACCCGCGCGATCGAGGCCGGGGCCCTTGCCGTACCAGACGCCCACGATCCCGTCGTGAGTACGGCGGCCCGCTGGAAGTTCGATCTGGCTGCCCCACACCGCCGTAGCGGCTAATTCCTCGTTGAGGCCGGGAACCAGCCGGATATCACACTCAGACGCGAGCCAAGGGATGCTTGCGAGTAGGACGTCGAGCCCGGCGAGTGGGCTTCCCTGGTAGCCGGAAACGAATGTCGCTGACCGATGACCATTGCGGCGGTCACGCTCGTGTTGCTCGACGAGCATGCGCGCGACGGCTTGCACGCCTGTCAATAGGACGCGTCCGGACTCAGCGCGATACTTGTCGGTCAGACCCGCAGTACCAAGTACCGCACCCGCCGGATCGGAAATGGTGCTCACGTTTTGAAACCTCGCCTCTTGCAACGTATCTTGCAGTTTGGATCCCCAATCATTAGGTTGAAGACAAGATTGGCGCAACTAATGTCGCGGCAGCTGACCGAACTGATCAGTCGCTGATGTCGATCACGCCCTGAGGTGTCCACTTTGCTTAATATCGACCGACTCGATGCGAAGCTCCTTGCCGCGTTGTCGCGAGATACCCGCGTCGGAGTAGGCGAACTGGCGTCGGCGCTCGGTGTTGCCCGCAACACCGTACAAGCGCGGTTACGGAAAATGCGTGACACCAAGGTGTTACGCGGGTACCGACCGGACGTCGACCTCGCGGAAGTAGGAATTGCAGTGCAGGCCTTCGTAGCAGTCGAGATTCACCAGAGCGAGTTGAAGTCGATCGTGCGCGCGCTTGCCGGCATTCCCGAAGTTCTCGAAGTGCACGCGACGACAGGACGAGAGGATCTCCTTGTCCGAGTTGCCACTTCAAGTCAGGCTGACCTACAACGGCTGGTCGAACAGGTCGTTTCGCTATCCGGTGTCGTGCACTCGAATACGATTCTCGCGCTGACTACTCCGTTGCCGTACCGAATCACTCCCTTGCTGCAGTCGCTGACCGAGCGCTCGGGTTGGGGTCGAGCGAAGCCGCCCAACGACAGTTAGGTCGGGTGATCTCGACGGAGTGCCCGCGCCGACAGTAGGCCGGGGCGCCGCGCTGTCGTTTTTCCACGGCTTTCGAGACGAGCCGGATGGGGCTCTCTCGATCTACCCCCGCCACGTTGCACGGCTCGGGTCCGTCAATCACGAGTCGCCTCAAAGCTCCTGGCGTCCGATGCGAGCGTACGTTTCGGGCCGGCGTCTCCGCAGAGTTAGGGCATACGCGATCCCTGCCAACAGCGCGATCACGACTGTCAGGGTCGCTGCCGTGGCCGCTGCCGCCTTAGATCCGCCGACGAGGAAGTCCGCATTCTGCGTCGCCAATACGAGACTGCCTGCGAACCCGAGACCCGCCAGGGTTGGGGCGACCAACGTCCGCACGCGACTGAACTCGGTGCTGCGCCGCGACCAAAAGTAGGCAGGGATCGCCACACTCGTTAACACCAACAAGGCCATCAATACGTAGATTGCGATCCCGGCGAGTCGTGCATAGAAGGTGGTGTCGTTCAACCCGGCTATCTGAAGAACGATGAGACAGATCGCTGCGAAACCTGAGGTCGCCATGGACGCGACATAGGGCGAGTGATGCTTGCCGTGGGCCAGCCCAAATCGACTTGGCAGGACACGATCGTGGCCCATCGAGAAGAGGTATCGAGCAGTGATGTTGTGTGCAGCGACGAGCACAGCGAAAATACCGTTGCACAGGAGAAGCAGCACCAGGTCCTGCCCGAATCCGCCAAGGAACTTGCCTACTGCGGCGTTGGCTGCACCGACCGGGTCGGCGGCGGTCGCGTCCACGACGCTGCTGGGTCCGATGGCGATGATCAGGGCGTAGGAGGTCACCGAGTACAGCAGGGCAATGACGCCAATGGTGATGTACGTGGCGCGAGGAATGGTCGTGGCTGGATCTCGCGCCTCCTCCCGGAAGATCGCCGTGGCTTCGAACCCGATGAAAGTCCCGATGCAGAACAGTGCGGCTAGGCCGATCGATCCGGAAAAGACGGCGTCGAGCTGAAACGGCTCTGCGGTGTGCCCCTCGCTACCGCCCTGCGCAATCACCACTACGTCGAACACGACAACGAGGACCACCTCAAGACACAAGGCCACCGTGAGGATCTTCGCTGACAGTGCGATCCGCAAGTAGCCCAATATCGCGATGATGATTACGAGAGGGATTTGGAACGCCCAAGAGGGGATGCTGGGTCCGCCGAAAACCACCGCAACCGTCGAACTCAAGGTGTTCGCAAGGTAAATGAACGCCTGCACGTAGATCAACGCGTACGCGATGAACGCGAGGAGGGCAGCGCCTAGGCCGATCGGGCGGCCCAGTCCCGCAGCGACGAACGCGTAGAACCCACCCGGATTCGGCAGGTTCTTACTCATTGCGGTGAATCCCCAGGCAAACACCAGAACTAGCAAACCAATCACGAGTTGGGTCATGGGTGCGCCCAGCCCGTTCCCGTATCCGATGATGACTGTGAGGTACCCGGCAAAGACCGCGAGGGGTCCGGCGAACGCCAAGACGGTGAAAACGATGTCGAATGTCGACATCGACCCGCTGAGGCCCCGACTGGCCGGTGTTGCGGTTGGTGGCTCCACAGCAGGTGGGGCCCCAAGTTGTCGATCTGTGGTCATGCGGTTCCCTTTTCCGGCAGGGCTAGAAAGGTCTGCCCGACACAAATATTCGATCGATCGTGAGGCAGAACGTAGTGACGTCGAGTATTAGTGTCAAGACCTGCTTCGTTACAGGTGCACGAGCACGGACGAAGGCATCCTGCTCAGGCATAGTTAACAATCGATCGCAAAGTAGGATAGACTTCAGGGAGTGCTCATCTCGTCCGAACTTCGAAGGAGACACGGATGCCCGTGCTGCCAAGCGTCGACTACGGCATGCCGTTGTGGGAGCCGATCACAATCGCACCGGAGCGCACGGCACTACTGATCATCGACATGCAGTACTACAACGCTGCACGTGGACAAGGCTTCAGCGTCGTGATGGATCGCGTGGAACCAGGGTCCTCCGAGTATTTCGACACCCGTGTGGAGCGTCAGACGGTACCGGCCATCCGTAGCCTGATCGACCAGTTGCGACCGTTGGGGGTGCGCATGGTGTATCTGTGCATGGGGTCGCAACACCGCGACCTCAGGGACATGCCGCCCCGTTTGCGCGCCGCTTTTCGACGCCTTGAGGCGAAAGGCGGAGTGAAAGACCTCTTTTGGGCGCAGGGACCGTTGTTTCGGGTACTTGACGATCTGGAACCTGCTCCAGCAGATCTCGTCGTGGAGAAGAGAAGCCTTGGGGGCTTCAACGGATCCGACCTCGACGATGTCCTGCGACGGCACGGGATAGAGTCCATTTTTGTCACGGGTGTCTCGACCAACTCCTGCGTAGAGACGACCGCGCGCGATGCGGCGGATCGAGGATATGGAACCGTCCTCGTTGATGACTGTCTCGCCGACTACGATCCGGCGTGGCATCAGGCGAGCTTGAAAGCTTTTCATTTCAATTTCGGTCCGGTTCTGCGCACCGTTGAGGACGTTGTGTTTGCTACGCAACAGCGAGCGACGATCGTGGCGCCGTCGGAGGCGTGAGCGGGCATATTGGTGACTGCGGAGAAGTGAGGCCACGGGCACTACGGCGGTAGCGCGGCTAACGAGAGTGCTCCAACGTGTTTAATGACGACATGGCTGAACAGTCCACCCGGAAGGACTCGACCTTGAAGTTGGGGGCTGCGCGCATTCTCGAGAGTGCGATGGAACTATTCGCTAGTCACGGCTACACCGCAACCGGTATCCGAGATATCGCACGTGCCGCCGGTATCAGCTCTTCCGTGCTCTACAACCACTTTGACAGCAAAGAAGAGATTCTGGTCGGTATCATGCGCGACGGCTTTGAGACGTTAACCCAGCGAGCACGCCACGCCGTAGGCGATGAAACGGCCTCGGACAAACAACTCGCAGCCCTCGTCCGTGGACACGTGTACTTCGAGACCGAGCAGCAACGGCGAGCCCGGGTGATGACCGTTGAGTTCCGGTTTCTCGGGACGTCCGCGCGTTCGGCGATCGTCCCCGTTCGCGACGCCTATGAATGCGTTTGGGACGAGGTGATTAAAAAGGGCATTGAGCGGGGCATCTTTCGCGTGCGCGATGTCCAGATGGCGCGGCTCGGCATCCTCGGGATGTGCGCTGGTCCTGGCCGTTGGTATTGGCACGATCAGCCAGTGAAACCCGACGTCATCGCCGATGCCTACGCTGAGATGGCGCTGAACGTGTTGGGCGTACGGGCGTCGCGCTGAGTGGAAGGTTCCCGCGGACCAGAACCCGCTGCTCAAGTGGCGAGTCCCCGCAATTGAGCCCAGCCGGTTTGAGAGTCGGGTTGGTTCGGTCCGTTCACAGGTGATGCGGTGCAGGCCACGGGGCTCTGGGTGCAGCTGCAGACGGCCCCGGTCTGGGAGGGGATGGGCCTGCCGTTCCTGCTGATCACCGCCATCAACGTGGTCTTCGTCGTCGTCTTCATGACGTTCCTGGGGCACCGCTGCTGCCCCGACTGATGAAGTGGTTCCTGGTGCCGGGCGTCGGGAAGTAGTTCCCCGAGCTCAGCTGGGGGACCTCTCGCCGGCGCGGACCGGGACGGTGATGGTGTTGCCGGTCACCGGCATGGAGCAGGTCGCGTGGTCGGTGAAGGCGAACCACATGTTGATCGCCCGGTTGAAGTCGAGGACGACGGTGCCGTCCGGGGCGGGGTCGTCGAACTTCAGTTGGCGCCATGGCTCGGTCTCGACGCCGTTGGTGGGGTCGTGGAACTCGATGCTCAGGCCGGTCTTGATGTTGGTGGCGACCAGCCGCTGGGGTTGGCCGTCGACGGTGAACACCACCTCGCCCATCGCCGGCAACTGCTGGCGCAGTTCGGGCTTGTGGGTGGCCACGTCGACCTTGCGCCCGTCCGGGTAGGGCTCGAAGGTGGCGGTGATGACCCAGGCGGGGTCGTAGTCGAAGGTGGGCACACCGGCGAACCTCTCTCGGTCGGGCGAGGTCTCGGCCCGCATCCGGATGGCCAGCCGGCCGCCGCGCCGCAGCAGTTCGATCTCGGTGCCACCGAACTCGACCCAGGGCGCGCGGCTGGTCTCGGCAACGGTCTTGCGGGAGCGGCCGTCGACGGGCGCGCCGTCGACGCTCAGCCCGTCCTGCGGCGCCGCGTCGAGGAATGCGTCCTGCCCGTCGGTCGACCAGCGCCCCGGCAGGTCGCCGAGCGTCGTCGGGGTCTCGGGCAGCCAGTGAAATCCGGTGAGCGTCAGCCATCCGCGCGGTTGGGTCAACTCGGCTTCCCGGGCGCGCCGGAACTCACGCCACTGCTCGATTCCCTCGGTCATCGCCACTCCTCACCGGGTCGAATCTCCTCGCATTCCACCACAGTTCTGCCGCCGAAACGCCCATGTCAGTGCGACGGGCGCAAACCGGCGCAGGAACTTCGGTGGGCTCTGAACCGTTACGTGCCATCGAGGCTGTGATGGCTTCGTTCCACGAAATCGCCTGACAGAAAGGACCAGAGTGCGCACCATCGGAACTTCTGGCATCGAGATCTTCCCGCTCGCGCTAGGCGCCAACACCTTCGGCTGGACCTCCGACGAGGCCGAGTCCCAGCAGGTCCTGGACGCCTTCGTCGCGGCCGGCGGGAACTTCATCGACACGGCGGACATGTACTCGTCGTGGGTGCCGGGGAACTCCGGTGGCGAGTCTGAGACCGTCCTCGGCCGGTGGGTGCGCGAACGCCGCAACCGCGACTCGGTGGTCATTGCCACCAAGGTGGGCGCCCACCCGGACTTCAAGGGGCTGACCCGGGCCAACGTGCAGGCCGGCGCCGAGGCGTCGCTGCAGCGCCTGCAGACCGACTACATCGACCTGTACTACGCGCACTACGACGACGAAGACGTCCCGATGGCCGAGATCGCCGCGGTGTTCGACGGTCTGGTGCAGGCCGGCAAGGTGCGCCACATCGCGCTGTCCAACATGTCTCCCGAGCGCATCGACGAGTGGATCCGGATTGCGCAGACCGAGGGCATGGCAGTGCCGGTCGCGCTGCAGCCACACTACAATCTGGTGCACCGCAAGGACTTTGAGCAGAACTACGTGCCGCTGGCCCAGCAGCATGGGTTGGCGGTGTTCCCGTACTCGTCGCTGGCGTCCGGTTTCCTGTCCGGCAAGTACCGCACGGCGCAGGACGCCGACGGGGCCGCGCGCGGACCCATGCTGGAGTCCTACCTGACCCCGGACGGGTTCGCGGTGGTCGACGCGCTGGACAAGGTGGCCACGGCCCGCGGCATCTCGTTGACCACGGCGGCCCTCGCCTGGCTACTGACGCGCCCCACGATCACGGCGCCGCTGGCCAGCGCCCGCACAGTCGAGCAGTTGCCGGATCTGCTGGCCGCGGTCGAGACGGAACTCAGCGCCGACGACCGTGCCGTTCTGGAGGATGCGTCGAGTCCCTTCTCCTGACCGGTCCGTGCGTGCCATCCTCGGAGGATGGCACGCACATGGTTGTCGGTGACGGTGGAGTTGCTCGGTGGACTCGGCGAGGAACTTTGGCCGTGGCCCGGCCGGGTTTTCGCGGTCGGGCCATCGCACACCTTCATGGACCTGGCCGATGCCATCAACGATGGTTTCGGCCGGTGGGACAGAGCGCATCTGTCGATGTTCACCCTGGCCGACGGGCGCCTGGTCACCGACGAGGAGACCGGCGACGAGATGGCGGGGTCAATCGACGGTGCCATCACCGAGCCGCTGGATATCGAGCGCGCCAAGGTCTCTCGCGTGGTGTCCCCCGGTGCGGAGTTCCAGTTCGTCTTCGACCTCGGTGACGAGTGGACCCATCGCTGCGTGGTCGGTGACACCAAGATCGATCCGGAGGAAACGCTGGGGATCACGCCGCGAAAGCCGTTGCCGTACTGGGGCTGGGGCACCATCCCGGACCAGTACGGACGGCGCTGGGCCGATGACGACGGGCACAGTCGAAGTCCGAGCAGGCCCACGGAGCCCCATCCGATGTTGCGCCACGCGTGGCCCGGAACAGTCGAGGCCCCGCCGATCGACCTGCATGAGATGCGCGTTGCGATAGCGGCAGCGGATGCGGCGCGCTTTCTCAGCGCGGTGGACGGCTGTGACATCGGAGATGCGCTGCAACAGGTCGGCGCCGGACTGCCGATGGCCTTGGAAAAGCGACGGAAGCAGGCAGAGTCGGTCGCACTGTCGGTGATCAACCGCCTCGTTCATCGCGCCGCCACGGGAGATGACATCTTGGCCGAAGACCTGCTCGCGCACCTGCGCGGGGCACCCCTTGCGGGACGCGCGGTGCCGGCCGACCTCGAGATGCTCGCCGCCGAGATGGAGGGCGATCCGACTGCGTCCACCGGGGGCTACGTGGACCTTGACACCGGCGACGTGCTGGATGACAGCAGCGCCGACCCGGGCATGGTCGGCGAAGACGCCGCCATCGACGTGGAGGAGGAGCCTGACCGTTGGCTCGGTTTCGACCGCGTCGGGTCCCGCGACGGCTGGCGCGACATGGCGGATTTCGCTGCGCGGCAGTCCGATCCGGGCCTGCGGGCCCGTCTGGAACGCGCGATCGAAGCCAAGGGCGCGTTCCGGCGGTTCCGCGATCTCGTGCACGAAGAGGGGCTCGCGCAACAGTGGTACGCCTTCTCCGAGGATCGCAAACTCGGCCGTGCCCGCGCATTCCTGGCGGATCAGGGCATCCGAGTGGGTTGAAGCCCTACCGCGTCACGGCTCCGCGTTGGGCGTGGGGCTCTGCGTGGACTCCCACTTGGCCTCCAGGGAACGCTTGACGGGCGTGCCGGCGGCCATCTCGAGCTGACACGTCTCACCGTCGTTGCCCTCGAGGGTGATGAGGAAACCGGTCTCGACCGGTTCTTTGTGGACCACCTTGAAGGTCTGCTCGCCGGCGCCGCGATCGAGGGCGAGGATGTCGCCGGGGGCGGCGTCGTCGATGCGGGCGGTAACAATTGATTGAGCCATTGCCGCAGGGTAACCAGTATCGCCCGACGCTAATCCTCCTCGGCGGTTAGCTTGTCGGACAGGTGGTTTGGCTCACACCGCGGCGGGTTCGAACCGGTCCTCCAGATACCGGCCGGGCTTGCTCATCATCCACGCGCCCAGCAGCATCGGGACGCCCATCAACGCGTACACCAGCAGCGGCAGCGTCCAGCTACCCGTTGCCGGGTTCAGCCAGCCGCCCAGCAGCGGGCCGACGGTGCCGAACAGGTAACCCACTCCCATCGCGAAGCCGGACAGCGCCCCGGAGCCGTGCTCGGTGCGGGTGCGCTGATTGAACATCGCGATGGCCAGCGGGAAGGCGCCGCCGATGAGTCCGATCAGCGTCGCCCACAGGAACGGAATCCCGGGCGCCAGCACCACCCCGATGAAGCCGAGCGCGGGTAGGAGCGCCAGGGCCGCCGCGTAGGGGAAGGGGTTTCGCATCTTCGACCCGATGATCGGGCTGACGACGGCCATCGGCAGCGTCAGGAACGTGAAGATGGCATAGGCCGCGGCGGCGGTCTCCGAACTGTGCCCATTGTCCTGGAAGATCGTCGGCATCCACGACAGCATGGCGTAGGTGTTCAGCGAGGCCATGGCGTAGAACAGCGCGGTGCCCACCGAGATCGGGTTCCGCAGCAACTGACCCAGACCATAGGCGCGTCCGCCGGATTGCGCCGGGGCGTCCTCGGCGCGGTCCTCGGGAGAAACCTTGAGCAGCTGGATGACCCACGGGACGGCGGCCACGACGGACAGCAGCGCCCACGACCCGATCGAGAATCGCCACCCACCGCCGAGGTCGGCCAGCGGCAGCGCCAGCATCGCGGGAATCGTGGCGCCGGCCTGCATCAGCAACGCGAACGCCGTGAGCATCGGTGCCGGCCGATCCGAGAAGTACTTCTTGACCAGCGGCGCGCCCACCACGTTGCCCATCCCCATGCCGAACAGCGCGACCGCGGAGAGCACGAGGAACAGCGGGACGCTGTCGAACAAGGGACGCAGCGCCGTGCCGGCGGCGGCCAGGCCCATCGCCGCCACGGCCGTCAGCTCCAGCGAAGTACGTCGCATCAGCACCGGCGCGCAGAAGCCGGCCAGGCCGAAAAACAGCGTCGGCAGCATGGTCAGCAGCGTCAGCGGAGCGTCGCCCATCCCCAGATCGGCCTGGATCTGCGGCAGGAACGGCGACAGGCCCGTCACCGCGTAGCGCAGCGAGACGCCGAGCAGGACGATGCCGACGATCAGCAGGATGCGGCCCCGCCACAACGAACCGGGCGGTTGCCCAGTTCCGTCATGCGCGCCGAGTGTCATTGCGCCGCTTTGGAATCGCCGTCGATGCTGAACTGCTGGCCCGAGATGGTGCGTGCGGCCGGGCTGGTCAGGAATACTGCGAGGGCGGCGATGTCTTCGGGGTCGGTGAACTCCTTGATGGCCTGATTGGCCAGGGCGCTCTCCCGCTCCTCCTCGACGGTGCGGCCGGAGACCTCGGCGCGGCCCTCGAACACCTTGTCCAGTCGAGGGCCTTTGACGCCGCCCGGGTGGATCGAGTTGACGGTGATGTTGTGTGGGCCCAGTTCCAGCGACAGCGTCTTGGTGAAGCCGACCAGCCCCCCACTTGGTGGTGGAGTAGCCGATGCGGTTGGGGTAGCCGAAGCGGCCCGCCAGCGACGACATCACGATGATCGATCCGCGGTCGTTGGCCTTGAGCAGCGGCACGGCCTTGCGGACCACTTCGAAAGATCCGTTGAGATTGACGTTGACGACGGCGGCCCAGGCCTTCGGGTCGTACTCCTCGACCGGGGCGGTCGGGCCGGCGATGCCGGCGTTGCTGACCAGGCAGTCCAACCCGCCCAGGTTGGACTGCACATCGGCCATCATCGCGTCGACGTCGTCGGGCGAACTGACGTCGCCCACGGATGCGGTGAAGCCCGGGTTGTCGGCGACGGCGGCCTCGACGGCCTGGGCGTCGATGTCGGCGATGTGGACCTTGTTGCCCTCGGCGGCGAACGCTCGGGCGATGACCAGGCCGATCCCGCCCGCGCCGGCGGTGACCAGTACGCGCTGTGCCATGGCATGACTCCTCATCGGTGGGCAGGCCGTCGGGCCGGGTCTTGGTGCGGAGTACCCGAAGTGCCGACCGAGAAACGCCCAGCGCTGTGGCGATGGCGGCGTTACTCTGACTGCGCAGCACGCCCGCCGGCCCCAGAGGACAGCATGAAAATTTCGGGCAACACCATCTTCATCCCGGGATCCACCAGCGGCATCGGGTTGGCCCTGGCACTGGCCTTGAAGGACAAGGGCAACACGGTGATCCTGGGTGGTCGCCGCAGCGCGGAACTGGACCGGCTCACCGCCGAGCATCCGGGGTTGGGCGCGGTCACCATCGACACCGCCGACCCCGCCAGCATCGACCGCGCCGCCGCGCAGGTGCTGGCCGAGCATCCGGACCTCAACGTGGTGATCGCGATGGCCGGCATCATGCAGACCGAGGACTGGCATCGGCGCTCCGACTTCCTGGACACCGCCGAGTCGATCATCACCACGAACGTGCTCGGGCCCATCCGGCTGATCGCCGCGTTCGTCGAACACCTTCAGGCACAGCCGGATTCGGCCATCGTCACGGTGTCTTCCGGCCTGGCGTTCACGCCGCTGCGGGTCACCCCGACCTACAACGCATCCAAGGCCGCGATCCACATGCTCAGCGAGTCGCTGCGCCTGCAACTGGCCGATACCAGCGTGCAGGTCATCGAACTCGTCCCGCCATCGGTGCGCACCCCGCTGATGCCGGGGCACGAGGACAACGAGCACGGAATGCCCCTGCAGGAATTCATCGACGAGGTCATCGCGCTACTCGAAGCCGAACCGGACGCGCACGAGATCCTCGTCGAGCGCGTGAAGTTCCTGCGCCACAGCGAGGTCCGCGGGGAGTACGAGCAGGCGGTGGCCGTGCTCAACGCCAGCGACCCGCACGCCTAGGAATTTGCCTCGAGCATGGCGGCCGCCGCGTTGAAGACGGCGCGGGCGTGTAGTTCGAACAACGCGAGCAAGTCCACGGAGTCCCCGCCGATCTCCTTGGCGATGAACAGTCCGTCGGCGCCGGCCAGGGCATAGGTGGCCAACTGCCGGACCTGCGCGTCATCGAGGTCGGGCGACAACTCCCGGAAGTTGTCGACAAGGACGTCGTAGGCGCGGTTGCGGACCTGGAGAAATGTCGTGCGCGCCCGCGGTTCGACGGGTCGGCGTTCCAGGGCGAGCATGAGGCCGAGCCGGATGAAGTCCGGTGATTCCAGCAAGGCCTTGGCGATCTGAGCGGCGATCGCGGCCCCGCGTTGCTCCGCGGTGCCCTCGGCGGGTAGCTCCCAGGCGGTCAGCCAGGTGCTGAAACTGCGCTCGATCACCGCGGCCAGCAGGTCATCTTTGTCCTTGAAGTGCCAGTAGATGGAACTGGCGGGCAGGCCGCACTTGGCGCTGACGGCGCCAATGGAAGTGCCCTCGTATCCGCGTTCGGCGGCGATCTCGGTGGCGGCATCGAGTATCCGGGCGCGCGACAGTTCGCCGTCCGCGCGTCGCCGCCGCTTCGGTTTTGCCTCTGCCACCAGCCGACCCTATCTCCGGTATTGACTCTGTAGTGACCGCTACATTACCGTAGTGATCGTTACAGACAAGCGCGCTCCAGCGCCCGACGAAATTGGTCGCACGATGAACCCGACCGCACTCCCGGTGACTTATGACGTCGCCGTCATCGGGTACGGGCCCACCGGCGCCACGGCGGCGAACCTGTTGGGAAGCCTCGGTCTCAACGTGGTGGTGATCGAACGAGACCCCGACGTGTACGGGCGGGCGCGGGCGATCTCCACGGATGAAGAGGTCCTGCGGGTCTGGCAGTCCGTCGGCCTGGCCGAGCGACTGCAGTCCGACATGCTCCCGGACCGTCCGGTGGCGTTCGTCGATGCCGAGGGCAGACCGTTCATCGAGACCACCTTCGTTGCACGCGGTTGTGGCCATCCACCGCAGCAGTTCATCTACCAGCCCGCCGTCGACAATGTGTTGCGCTCGGGCGTGGCCCGTTTCGCCAACGTGGAGGTGCTCCTCGAACACGAATGCTTGCGTGTCGCGAACAAGGATGACCACGTCGAACTCCTGGTTGCCGACCTCGGCGCAGACAGCCTCACCCGAGTCCGTGCGGGTTACGTGATCGCCGTGGACGGCGGATCTTCGCCGACGCGTGGGCTTTTGGGCGTCGGCTACTCCGGACGGACCTACGCCGAACGCTGGGTGGTCATCGACACCGAGGTCATCGAAGAATGGGACGGCCACGACCGGTTGCGATTCCACTGCGACCCCGCGCGCCCGACGGTCGACTGCCCGACCCCGCTGGGACATCACCGATGGGAGTTTCCCGCGACGCCGGGCGAGGACGAACGACAGCTCGTCACCGACGAGGCGGTGTGGAAAGTGCTCAACGAGCAGGGGATCACCAGCGAACAAGTCAAGATCCTGCGCGCGGTGGTCTACAGCCACCACGTGCGGGTTGCCGATCGGTGGCGGGTGGGCCGAGTGTTCCTGGCCGGCGATGCCGCCCATGCCATGCCGCCGTGGATCGGTCAGGGGATGTCCGCCGGGGTGCGCGACGCGGCCAACCTCTGCTGGAAACTGGCCGCAGTGCACCGCGGCGAGGCGCACGATGCGCTGCTGGACTCCTATGAGCAGGAACGCAAACCCCATGTGGTCGAGGTGACTCGGCGCGCGGTGTTCGTCGGGCGCGTCATCACCGAACGGCGCCCCCGGATTGTCGCTCTGCGCAACCACCTGCTGCGTGCGCTGACCAAACTGCCCAGGGTGCTCGAGGCCGGGCAGAAGCGTTGGTGGATTCCGGACGCCCGATACAGCGACGGGTTTCTTGCCGACCCACAACACCCCGCCGTCGGCTGGCAGATCCCGCAGCCGTGGGTCACCGACGACCGTGCTGGCCGTAGGCGACTCGATGACGTGCTGAACGCAGCCTGGACCGTGCTGCACATCGGAGCCGAACCCGACGGCGCGGACGCGTGGCGGAGTCTTGGCGCGCAAGTTTTCCGACTGAGCACCAGCCTCGCGCCGGCGGGCCCCGATGAACTGTGCGAGGACGCCGGCGCCCTGACCTGCTGGCTGACCGACAAGAAGGCCGCGGCCGTCGTGCTGAGACCGGACGGGTTCGTCTATGCCGCAGCCGGATCGGACTCGCCGCTACCGACGCCGCCCGAAAGTCTGCTCGGCGCAACCCGCCCGGCAGCACACCGAAACGGAGCCCCCGCATGAACAACGCACTGACCGAGCGCACGATCATCGTCGCCGGCAAACCCATCTTCTACGCCGAGACCGGCAGCGGCCCAGCCGTGGTGATGTTGCACGGCGGCGGGCCCGGCGCCACCGGGGTGTCGAACTACTCGCGCAACATCGACGCACTGGCGCAACACTTCCGAGTGATCGTGCCGGACATGCCCGGTTACGGCCGATCGGCGAAGGGCGTGGACCAGCGGGATCCGTTCGGCTACCTCGCCGACATGATTCGCGGTCTGCTCTACGAACTGCGGATTGACGCAGCGCATTTGGTGGGCAACTCCTACGGCGGTTCCGCGGCGCTGCGGTTGGCGCTGGACACACCGGACCGCGTCACCAGACTGGTCCTCATGGGGCCGGGCGGCATCGGCACCACGCGGGGATTGCCGACGGCCGGACTCAACAGCTTGCTGAACTACTACGGCGGTGACGGCCCCAGCCGCGACAAACTCGAGGCGTTCATCCGGCACTATCTGGTTTACGACGGCGCCTCCGTGCCCGAGGAATTGATCGACTTGCGGTACCAGGCCTCGATCGACCCGGAGGTGGTGGCCGACCCGCCGTTGCGTCGCCCGTCCGGTCGGTCGGCCTTGCGGACGCTGTGGCGAATGGATCTCACCCGCGACGCTCGGCTGAAGGACCTCCAGACCCCGACCCTGGTGCTGTGGGGCCGCGACGACAAGGTCAACAAGCCCTCGGGCGGACCGGTGCTGCTCGACATGCTGCCCAACGCCCAGTTGGTGATGACCTCGCGTACCGGGCATTGGATGCAGTGGGAGCGTGCCGGCCTGTTCAACGAACTGGTCACCGACTTCCTCACGGGCAACCGGGTTTTCGCGCCATGACCCGACGCAGCGTCTTCGGCAGCGTCCGTCTCGGCTACGTCGTCATCGAGTCGGCGAGATTCTCCGAGTGGCGTCGGTTCGGGCGCGACGCCATCGGCATGCACCTCGACGAACCACTGTCCGACGTGATGCGGTTCCGCCTCGACGAGCACGAGTGCCGATTCCTACTACAACGCGGACCTGCCGAGGACGTCGTCGCGTTGGGCTGGCAACTCGACGATCACGACGTGTTCGACGAGATCCTGACCCGCGCGATCCACTCCGGTGTGCCGGTGACCGAAGGCACCGACGAGGAAGCCGCGCTGCGGGGTGTGGAACGTCTGGTGCGCCTCCCCGGACCCAATGACCTGGCGCAAGAACTGTTCGTCCGCCCCCGCCCGGGCGAGGCGAAGCTGCACATGGCCGCCCGCGGTGGCTTCGTCACCGGCGACCTCGGAATGGGACACGTCGCGATCACGTCGAAACAGCCACTGCAGATGCGTGGTTACTACACCAACGTTTTCGACGCGCGACTCACCGACTACATCGACGAGACCATCGACGGCGTCAAACTGAAGATCCGCTTCCTGCGCGTCAATCCGCGCCATCATTCGGTCGCCATCGCGTCGGTCCGCAGGCTGCCGATGAATCCGATCCGCACCCGCGTCCAGCACCTCAACATCCAGGTCGCCGACCTCGACGACATGACGGCCGCCTACCGGCGGGTGAAGCAGTTGGGCTTCACCATGGCGCTGGGGATAGGACAACACACCAACGACAAGGAGCTGTCTTTCTACGCGCAGACACCCTCGGGATTCGAATGGGAAGTCGGCTGGAATGCCATCCTGGTCGATGAAAGCACCTGGGAACCACGTACACACCAAGGCATCAGCATCTGGGGCCACAATCCGGAGGGGCAGTCGCTCGTCGACAAGATCAAGCAGGTCAAGTTCGGCGCCCAGTCGCTGCTGCAGCGGGAGGATCCCGTGCGGGCCCTGGCCGGCGTCGGAATCCCTGACAACTGATCGGGAGGCGTCACATGCTGCGCATCGATACCCACCACCACCTCATCCCGCCCGACTACCGAAATATCCTGCAGAAAGCGGGGATCGCCGACGCCGGTGGCCGAGCACTGCCGGACTGGAGTCCGGCGTCGTCGCTGCAGGCCATGGACGAGCTCGACGTCGGCACCGCGATCGTTTCGGTGTCGACCCCGGGCACCACGATGTTGCCGTGTGCTGACGCCGCGGTGCTGGCCCGCGACCTCAACGACTACAGCGCTAGAGCTGGTCGCTACGCAGCCCGACCGGTTCGGGTTCTTCGCCACCGTGCCGATGCCGCACGTCGAGGAGTCGGCGACCGAAGCCGTGCGCGCCCTCGACGGGCTTCGCGCCGACGGGGTGGTGCTCCTGGCCAACAGCGCCGGCACCTACCTGAGTGAGGAGAAGGGGCACGATGCACTCTTCGCCGCCCTGGACGCCCGGTCGGCCGTCGTGTTCATCCACCCGTCGGATCTACCCGGACCGGCGCCCAGCGGAGTTCCCCCGTTCGCAGCGGACTTCCTGCTCGACACGACACGGACCGCGTACCTGTTGGTGCGCAACAACATCCGACGTCGCTACCCGAACATCAGGTTCATCCTCAGTCACGGGGGCGGCTTCGTTCCGTATGCCAGCCACCGCATGGCACTGGCGATCATGGCCGACACCGGACGCAGTCCCGCGGACATCCTCGACGACTTTTCCAGCTTCTATTTCGACACCGCGCTGTCGTCGAGCGCGGCGGCGCTGCCCACGCTGCTGACCTTCGCGCAACCCGGGCACGTCACCTTCGGCTCGGACTGGCCGTTCGCGCCCGTAGCGGCCGGGAAGTTGTTCGCTGCGGCGCTGGAAAATCATCCGATCGATGCGACCACCCGAGCCGGGATAGATCGCGACAACGCCCTGGCGTTGTTCCCCCGACTGGGAGTAGGCAGAGCACATATCGGACGGTCGGCGGTAGAACGATTACGGCACAACGCGGCTCGGATGGTGATGAGGGGTGTCGCGAAGCTGATCAGCGACCCATAGTGCATGCTTTTGCGTGAACTGCCGGCGCAAGCGGAGGGGAAGCGGATGTCGGGTCTGTCCGCGGCGCTGTTCGGTCAGCTGACGGCTCCGGCCATGGTGGTCGCGCTGTCACCGGTGTCGATCGTCGCGGTGCTGGTCCTGCTGCTGCACAACGACAGGCCCCGTCCGGCGAGCCTCGCGTTCCTGCTCGGACGCCTGGTGGCCCTGGCGGCCGCGACCGCGGTGTTCCTGCAGGTTCCCCGGTTAGCGGACCGGTTCGCCGAACCCAACCCCGCCGCCACCGCCTGGTTGCTCGGAATCTTCGGCGCGGTGTGCGTCGCGCTCGGGGCCGTGCTGTGGCTGCGCCGCGATCACGTCGGCGCCCAGCCGCGGTGGGAGGCCAGGATCGCCCGGCTCGGCTGGGTGGGGGCGGCCGCCATCGGCGCCATCTTCGTGCTGGCCAATCCCAAGATGATGGCCGCCAACGGCGCCGCGGGAGTGATGATCGGGGCCACCGTCGTCAGCGGTGTCGCCGCGGCGGTGGCCATCGTGTTCTACACGGTGCTGGCCAGTTGCACCGTCACCGCGCCGGTACTGGCCTACGTGCTGTTCGGGGCGCGCATCGATCCCGCGTTGGCCAGGATCAAGCTGTGGATCCAGCGCCGGCGCAACCTGGTGACCTCGATCGTGTTGCTGGTCGTTGGGCTGGCGTTGCTGGTCGCCGCGCTGCGCGGGGTCTGACAGCGGAGACCATTGCGCGCCAGTAGGGTTCATGGGGCGGGGGATCGACTCCGAATCTGAGAGGCGCCACGATGAGCAAGAACTACGCCACTGCGGACCACGTCGACCGGGGCGCGCTGCTCGAGTTCGTCCGGCCCCGGCACAAGATGATCCTGACCACGTACCGGGCCGACGGGACACCGCAGAGTTCTCCGGTGGCCGGCGGCGTGGACGACGACGGGCGCATCGTCATCGCCAGCTATCCGCAGCGCGCCAAGTCGGTCAACATCGGCCGGCGTCCGCAGGCCAGCGTCGTGGTGCTCTCCCATGAGTTCAACGGCCCGTACGTGCAGGTCGACGGCGACGCGGAAGTGATCGCGTTGCCCGACGCCGTCGAACCGCTCGTCGAGTACTTCCGCGCGATCGCCGGCGAGCACTCGGATTGGGACGAGTACCGCCAGGCGATGCGGGACCAGGGCAAGTGCCTGATCAGGGTGACGCCGACACGGTGGGGTCCCGTCGCCACCGGTGGTTTCCCGCCGCCGAAGTAAGCTCGGCCGCAACGAAATCGGCGGTTGCGGCGTCATCCCGCTGAGCAGCCACCTCGATCAGTCGCCGGCTGAGGGACTCGGTCATCAGTGTCCACGCGTCGGAGCCCAGCACCAACCGTCGCGGCGGTTCGCCGGATTCGGCGGCCCGGATGATCGCGGCGACCGCGCGTGCGGGGCTCACGGGCATGTCCTCGGGGGTCACTGGCGCCCGGTCGGCCGGCCCGCCCCGGTAAGCCGCGCTGGGCGGCACGTGCTCGGCCGCGTCGAAGAACCCGGTCCGGACCACCCCCGGCTCGATGAGTGTGGTGCGGATACCGAACGGCTCGACCTCGGCGGCCAACGCGTCGTAGAAGCCCTCGATGCCCCATTTCGTCACGTGGTAGAGCGAGAAACCGGGAAACGTGAGATGCCCACCCATACTGGACATTTGCATCAACAACCCACCGCCCTGCGCCCGAAAATGCGGAAGCACCGCCCGGGCGAGGTGGATCGATCCCGCGAGATTGGTCGCGATCATCCGGTCGATCTGTGTCGCGGTCAGGTCTTCGGCGGCCGCGAAGACCCCGTAGCCCGCGTTCGACACGACGACGTCGATGCGCCGGAACGCGTCGAATGCCGCACCGACGGTTGCGTACACCGCGTCACTGTCGGTGACGTCGAGGGCGCGTCGCCATAACCGTTCGCCGTAGCGTCGCGCCAAGTCATCGAGCTCTTCGGGACGTCGCAGTGTCGCCGCCACCGAGTCGCCGCGGTCGAGCACCTGATCGACCAGTTCGCGTCCCATGCCCCGCGAAGTCCCCGTGATGAACCACGTCCTTGCCATGCAGATCCCTTTCGTCGTCTGGTGGGGTCAACGCGGGGCCGCGACTGAACGATCCATGCGCGGTATGCACACTTCGCGTCGTAGCCATACGAAAGACGCATGGCTATGGTGAGGCGTGGCCGAAGTGACGCTGGAGGGCCTGCGCGTGTGCCGGGAGATCGCGCTGCACGGATCCTTCACCGCAGCCGCGCGCTCCCTCGGCTATTCGCAACCGGCCATTTCCCGGCAGGTGGCGGCAATCGAGTCGGCGGTGGGTTACCGCTTGTTTGTTCGCGAGTTGCGCGGAGTCAGCGCGACCCCCGCCGGTCTCCGGGTCATCGAACACGCCGCGCGCATCCTCGAGGGCGTCGCGTCCCTGCGTGAGGATCTGGCCGCACTGGGTGACCGGCTCAGCGGCCGCGTGGGTCTCGGCGCCTTTCCGTCGGCGATGTCGGTGTTGGTGCCGCGGGCCATCGCGCGTCTGGCGGTGGACCACCCCGCATTGGTGGTGAAACCGATCGAGGCGGCGACCCCGTCGCTACTGCGGGATGTGCACGGCGGCCGCCTCGATATCGCGCTGATCGGCACGGGAAGCGGACTGCCGGACTATGACCTCGAGGGCCTTCGACAGTACCGGGTGTACGCCGGAGATCTCCGCGTCGCCGTGCCGGGCGGACATCGGCTCGCGGGCCTGAGCCGCGTCGCCGTCGCGGAACTGGTGCACGAATCCTGGGTCGCCGGAGCGGGTTCGGCCGGTGATCCGCAGTTCGCCGCCTGGCCGACGCTGGCCGATCCGGTGATCCGCTACCGGGTTCGCAGCTGGCCCGCCCGGCTCGGGTTGGTGGCTGCGGGCCTCGGGGTGTGTCTGCTCCCGGCCTTGGCGGCTCAGTCGGTGCCGCCCGGTGTGCGGTGCATCGATGTCGAGGACCCGGCGTGGCTGGGGCGGCAGACCGTGGCGGTCCTCGGCGGGCAGGCGCGCGACCCTGCGTTGGCGGTGGTCGGGGCGTTGCGGGCAGTCGCGGCGGAGTTGGGCGAGTAGGAACATTAGGGCGCCCGCCTCCGGTCGATCGCACGCGCCGTGATGGTGCGACGATGAGCCCATGACCGCAACCCTTGTCGCCAAGGACGTCGCCGGTGGGTTCGCCCACCGAACGCTGTTCGAGGGCGTCGACCTGACCGTGGCCCCGGGGGACGTCGTCGGCCTGGTGGGGGCCAACGGCGCCGGCAAGAGCACGCTGCTGCGGATTCTGGCCGGCGAACTCGAACCGCTCGACGGGACGGTCAGCGTCGCCCCGGCCGACGCGTTCGTGGGCTGGCTGCCCCAGGAGCACGAGCGGATCCCCGGCGAGACGGTCGCGGCCTACATTGCGCGGCGCGCCGGCTGCACCCAGGCCACCGAGGCCATGGAGGCCGCCGCCGCGGCGTTGGCGGATCCGGCGCCCGGACAACCGGATCCGGCCGAGGCCTACGCGGTGGCGTTGGACCACTGGTTGGCCACCGGCGCCGCCGACCTCGACGAGCGGCTGCCGGCGGTGCTGGCCGACCTCGGCCTCGACACCGACGCGGTGCGCCCGGACACCACCGAGATGACCGCGCTGTCCGGCGGGCAGGCGGCGCGGGTCGGGCTGGCGGCCTTGCTGGTGTCGCGCTTCGACATCGTGCTGCTCGACGAACCCACCAACGACCTGGACCTCGACGGGCTGGAGCGCCTGGAACGCTTCGTCGGTGAACTCCGGGGCGGGGTCGTGCTGGTCAGCCACGACCGGGAGTTCCTGGCGCGCACCGTGACTCGCGTGCTGGAACTCGACCTGGCGCAGAACACCACCACGGTCTACGGCGGCGGGTACGAAAGCTATCTCGAGGAGCGCGAGGTGGCGCGGCGGCACCGCCGCGAGGAATACGACGAGTTCGCCGAGAAGAAAGCAGACCTGGTCGCCAGAGCCCGCACCCAGCGCGAGTGGTCCAGCCAGGGCGTCCGCAACGCCATCCGCAAGGCCCCCGACAACGACAAGATCCGGCGCCGCGCGGCCACCGAATCCAGCGAGAAGCAGGCCCAGAAGGTGCGGCAGATGGAGAGTCGGATCGCGCGGCTGGAGGAAGTCGCCGAACCGCGCAAGGAATGGACGCTGCAGTTCACCATCGGCGCCGCGCCCCGATCGAGCGCCGTGGTCGCCACCCTCGACAAAGCCGTTGTGCGGCAGGGCGATTTCACCCTGGGTCCGGTGTCGCTGCAGGTGGCCGCCGGCGAACGGATCGGCATCACCGGGCCGAACGGCGCCGGCAAGTCGACGCTGCTGCGACTGCTGCTCGGCCGCCGGCAGCCCGACGAGGGCCGCGCCAGCGTCGGATCCAGCGTCGCGATCGGCGAGATCGACCAGGCCCGAGCCGAATTCACCGGGCCGCAACGACTGATCGACCGGTTCGAACAGCACGTACCGGACTGGCCGACCGCCGACGTGCGCACCCTGCTCGCGAAGTTCGGCCTGGGTGCCGACCACGTGGAACGCGCGGTCGACGACCTGTCGCCGGGGGAGCGGACCCGGGCCGGGCTGGCGCTGCTGCAGGCGCGCGGCACCAACGTGCTGGTGCTCGACGAGCCCACCAACCACCTCGACCTGCCCGCCATCGAACAACTCGAGCAGGCTCTCGACAGCTACGACGGGGCGCTGCTGCTGGTGACCCACGACCGCCGGATGCTGCAGAACATCCGGCTGGACCGGTCGTGGCGCGTCGAGAACGGCGCCGTCACCGAGCGGTAGCCTGACCGACGACTCGCCCCGCCTGCCTGGAGAACCCCGATGACCGACCTGTCCGCCCCGTTGGACTTCGCCCGCGGGCCCGCGTGGCGCAACCGACTGGCGTTGGCGCCGCTGACCAACATGCAGAGCAACGACGACGGGTCGCTGCACGACGACGAGTACCGCTGGCTGGTCCGTCGCGCCGAGGGCGGCTTCGCGATGGTGATGACGTACGCGGCGCACGTCAGCCAGGCCGGGCAGGCCTTCGACGGACAATTGGGCATCAGCGACGACCGGCACCTGCCGGGCCTGAGCAGGCTGGCCGCGGGGCTGCGGGCCGCCGGCGCCGTGTCATCGGTGCAGTTGCAGCACGGCGGCCGCCGCGCCGAGACGCGGTTGACCGGTCTGCCGGTGGTGGCGCCGTGGGACGACCGGGACAAGGGCGCCGTCGCGCTGACGACGGCGCAGGTCGAACAGGTGGTCCAGGACTTCGTCGACGCGGCCGTCCGCGCGGAGAAGGCCGGCTTCGACGGCGCCGAGATCCACGGCGCCCACGGCTATCTGCTGGCCCAGTTCCTCGACACCCGCCGCAACCACCGCACCGACCGCTACGGCGGGTCGGCCGACAACCGGTTCCGCATCATCCACGAGATCATCGCCGGCATCCGCGCCGCCACCGTCGCCAACTTCCAACTCGGCCTGCGTCTTTCGCCGGAGCGCTACGGGATCGTGCTCGACGAGGCACGCACCCTGGCCGGCGACGTCCTGGCCGACGGGCACCTGGACTACCTCGACCTGTCGCTGTGGGACGCATTCAAGGAGCCCTACGAGGAGGCCCACCGCGGCCGCCGTCTCGTCGACGTGTTCATGGACCTGCCGCGCGGGGCCACCCGGGTGGGTGTGGCGGGCAAGATCACCGATGTCGCGTCGGCCCAGAGCTGCCTGGACAGCGGCGCCGACTTCGTGCTGATCGGCAAGGCCGCGATCCTGCACCACGACTTCGCGCGCCAGGCACTGGCCGACCCCGCGTATCGGGCGACCGCGCTGCCGGTGTCCCGGGAGCATCTGGAGGCGGAGTCGGTGGGCCCGCGGTTCCTCGACTACCTGGCGACGAACTGGGACGACTTCGTCGCCTGAGCCGCCGACCGACCTCCCGCTGAACGGGCCAAAACGGCGACTCTCGCGGCTCCCAACCAACCGGTCGGCTAACCTGGTCCCATGCAGCTGGCACTGACGCCGGAGGAAGCCGCCTTCCGCGACGAACTCCGCACCATCTACACCACCAAATTCCCCGCTGACATGCGGGAACGTGTCCGACAGGGCGGTCACCTCAGCCGCGAGGACATCGTCACCAGCCACAAGATCCTGCACGAGCACGGACTGGCGGTGCCGAACTGGCCGGTGGAGTGGGGCGGCAAGGACTGGACGCCCACCCAGCACCAGATCTGGCTCGACGAGATGCAGCTGGCCTCGGTGCCCGAGCCGCTGACCTTCAACGCCAAGATGGTCGGACCCGTCATCGCCGAGTTCGGCTCGCAGGAGATCAAGGAACGCTTCCTGCCGCCGACGGCCGCGCTGGAGATCTTCTGGTGCCAGGGCTTCTCCGAGCCGGAGGCCGGCTCGGACCTGGCGTCGCTGCGGACCACCGCGGTGCGCGACGGCGACAGCTACGTGGTCAACGGGCAGAAGACCTGGACCACGCTGGGGCAGTACGCCGACTGGATCTTCTGCCTGGTGCGCACCGATCCGCAGGCCCCCAAGCGTCAGGCCGGTATCTCGTTCCTGCTGATCGACCTCGACACCCCGGGCATCACCATGCGGCCCATCAAGCTGATCGACGGCAGCTTCGAGGTCAACGAGGTCTTCTTCGAGGATGTCCGCGTCCCCGCCGACCAGCTTGTCGGGCAGGAGAACCAGGGCTGGACGTATGCGAAGTTCCTGCTGGGCAACGAGCGCACCGGCATCGCGCACATCGGCACCACCAAGGTGCGCCTGGCCGAGGTGAAGCGGCGCGCCAAGGAGACCGGCCTGCTGGACGATCCGCTGTTCGCGGCCCGGCTCGCCGAGACCGAGAACGACCTGCTGGCACTGGAACTCACCCAGATGCGGGTGGCGTCCGGATCCGCGGACGGCCAGCCGAACCCGGCGTCGTCGGTGCTCAAGCTGCGCGGCAGCCAGCTGCAGCAGATCACCACCGAGCTCATGGTGGAGGTCGCCGGCCCGGACGCGTTGCCGTACGAGACCGATGACATCGTCTCGCCGGAATGGGCGCAGGGGAGCGCCCCGCACTACCTGAACTACCGCAAGACCTCGATCTACGGCGGCAGCAACGAAGTGCAGCGCACCATCATCGCCTCCACCATCCTTGGATTGTGAGTTAACACATGGACTTTCAACTCAGCGACGAGCAGGAACTGCTGCGCGACACCACCCGGGATCTGCTGGCGCACCACTACGACGCCGAGCGGCGCAATCAGGTCATCGAGACCGACCTGGGCTGGAGCCGTCAGGTGTGGGGACAGCTGGCCGAGACCGGCATCCTCGGGCTGGGCTTCGACCCCTCGGAGTCCGGTCAGCTCGAAATCATGTTGGTGCTCACCGAGATCGGTCGCCGGCTGGCGCCGGAGCCGGTGCTGCACGCCGCCCTGGCGCCCGGGTCGATCATCGCCGAGCAGGGCACCGACGAGCAGAAGCAGCTTCTCGACGAGGTATCCGAGGGCCGGCTGCTGCTGGCCTTCGCGCACACCGAGCCGGGCATGCGCGGCGCCACCGCCACGGTGAGCACCACCGCCCGTGCCGACGGTGACGCCTGGGTACTCAGCGGCCGCAAGAACCCGGTGCTCGCCGGGGACACCGCCGACACGTTGGTGGTCACCGCGGCGCTGCCCGACGGCGGCACCGGCCTGTTCCTGGTGCACGGGGATGCGGTGAGCAAGAAGGGATTCCAGACGTTCGACGGGCTGCGCGGCGCGCAGATCGACCTGGACGGTGCGCCGGCAACGGCCCTGGGTTCGGCCACCGACGCGACCGCGGCCATCGAGCGCGCCCTGGTGCGCATCCAGTCGGCGCTGTGCGCCGAGGCGTTCGGCGCCATGGAGGAGTCGCTGCGGCTGACTTCGGAATACCTGAAGAGCCGCAAGCAGTTCGGCGTCACGCTCAACACCTTCCAGACGCTGACCCAGCGCGCGGCCGACATGTACGTTTCGCTGGAACTGGCCCGCAGCATGAACCTCTACGCCGCGATGTCGATTGCCGACGGGGTGCTCGACCCCACGATCGCCGCCCGCGCCAAGCTGCAGATCGCCCGTTCGGGTCGGCACATCAGCCAGGAGTCGATCCAGCTGCACGGCGGCATCGGCATCACCGCCGAGTACCCGATCGCGCACTATGCGGCACGGCTCACCGCGATCGACAACACCCTGGGTTCGGCTCAGGATCAGTTGGGTGTGTTGCGCGGTCAGGTCGGCGACTACGACATCGCCATGCTGTAGACACACCCCACCATTTCGCCGGAAGCCCGTGGCGCTGATCAGGAGGACTTGTTGTCATGAGTAATAACGACATGGTGGCCGCGGCCGCCGGCACGGGGGCGGCGATGGGAGAGGCCGTCGGCATCTTCATGCTGCACCCGGAGACCTTCGCCGGCAGCGTCGCGGCCGGTTATCAGAATCCGCTGGCGGGGTACGTCGCCGGCCGCGCCGGGGTGCTCGGTGAGGCCAGCGGCGCCACCGTCGGTGCGGTGCTCGCGGTGTTCGAACCGGCCACCATCGCGGCCCTGTGGGACGAGGGCATCGCGGTGCGCGGGGCTCTCGGTGCCTCCCAACAGTATTGGGAACAGACCGCCGAATTTGGCCGCAAGTACCTGAACGGCGCGCAAGGGCTCGACCGGATCGCCGCGCTGGGCGAAAAGGTGATCGCGAGGGCCGCCACCGCGGGAACGCCGATGTTCGCGGGCTGGCGGGCAATGCCGCTGGCCGACGACGCGCCGGCGCGGGCCCTGCAGGTCATGCTGGTGCTGCGGGAATTGCGCGCCGACGTGCACTTCAACCTGCTCACCGTCTCGGGGATCGCCCCGGTCGAAGCGCACATGCTGCACAGGGGCGTCGAGTACACCAAGATGTTCGGCTGGCCCGAGCCCCTCGCCGACGGCGCGGACAAGAAGGAGCGCTACGCCGAGGTCGAGCAGGCCACCAACCGGCGGATGGCCGAGATCTTCGCGGACGCACTGGATCCCGCCGAGGCCGACGAACTCGCCGGGCTCAGCGCCGCGGCGCTGGACGTGCTCAAGGCCAACGTCCCGGCCTGATCAGAGGCGGGGCGGCTACCCCTCACCCGACCCCGGCGCTGACCTCCTTGAGCGCCGCCAGGTATTCGAGGTACTCGGCCAGCGAATCTTGGGCTCGGCCCACGGAGATGATCGTCGCGCCCGCAGCGACGGTCGCGGCCAGTGCATCCACGGTTCGCGCCGGTTCCTGGACAGGGTCCAGCGGCTCGACGGGAGGCAGCACCACCTCGAAGTCGGCCGGCGCCTCGACCCGATCCAGCCACTGCCGGGCGGTGTCCGGGGTGACGGCGAACGGCGTCCACCCGTCGCCGAGGGTGACGGCGCGCCGCAGCGAGCGCAGCGTGCGCCCGCCCACCCAGATCGGCACCCGCGGTTGTACGGCGCACGGATCGATGACCATGCCTTCGAAGTCGTAGTAGTCGCCGTGGTAGGCCGGGGTGCGCTGCGACAGCGCGGCGCGTAGCGCGCGGATGCTGTCGTCGGAACGCGGCCCCCGGTCGTCGAACGGCGCCTCTATGAGTTCGAATTCCTCCTCGAGGCTGCCGACGCCGACCCCGAGGATGACGCGGCCGTTGCTGATCAAATCCAGTGTGCCGTAACGCTTCGCGATCTCGAGCGGGTGATGGTAGGGCAGCACCAGCACGTGCGGGACCAGCCGGATCTGTCGGGTGCGCGCGGCCAGGTATCCCAGCGTGGCCAGCGGATCCCAGTACCGCGGGCCGCGGCGCGCGAGTTCACCCGCGGGCAGGGCGATGTGCTCGCTGCAGGTGAGGTGGTAGTAGCCGAGCTGATCCGCGGTCTCGGCGACCCGGGCGAGGTCGTCGATCGTCGCGGTCTCTTCCCACGGCCCGTGCGCTCCGGGATGTAGTGAGACGACGGGACTGGCGATCGACAGCTTCATACTCTTGTCCATTTCTCTCGCGGCGCATCGGAATACCGTTGATATCAGGTGAACTCCGCACGC